>LWDU01040370.1_pt1 | contig 39630 bp, 23 predicted proteins | sample 727161 | NCBI WGS metagenome assembly LWDU01 (sample SAMN04566230, study PRJNA314399) | hydrothermal vent metagenome | isolation source: deep sea hydrothermal plume seawater | place: Mexico: Gulf of California, Guaymas Basin | collected 2004-07-11
CAAAGCTCTTCTTTATCGTCACCGCCGCGGCACGGAGACCGCCGCGAGTCAGGTGGTAGCCGAGGAAGTCGAAACCCCGGTCGATCGGACCGATACTGGTCTTATCCGGGTGCTGTTCGATTTTCAGCTCGGCCAATAACTGGTTCACGGTCCGGATCGCATGCCGCAGTTTCCAGCGGCTCGGAGCCAGGATCACCCAGTCGTCCATGAAGCGCGCGTAGAACAGCCCGTTCGCACCCATGGCCTCATCGATCGGGCGGAGGTAAATCGCCCCCATCAGCGGCGACAGCGAGCAGCCCAAGCAGATGCCGCGTGTCACGTCTTCGTACAACCCGCCGTCGTTCACGGTCCGCTGGATGTACTGTTCGATCAAATCGACCACATCCGCGACGGGAACCAGGCGTCGCACCTGAGCCAGCAGGCAATCGTGGTCGATGCTGGCATAATAGCTCTTCACGTCCGTGCGGAACACGAATCGGTTGTCCGGCAACGCCGCCGCCACCTCCCGAACCGCCGCCTTCGCCCCACCTCGCCCGACCAGGTGAAAGCAGCGTGGCGATAACTCGCCGTGCAACTCCCGCGACAGCACGATCGACACGGCCTTCAGCACCAACGCATCCTCGGCCGACCAGATCTCCAGCACCTCGCCCTCAATATGAATCCGCCGCGTCGGCGAGAGCCGATAACGAGCCAACAACAGGTCCCGTTGCAGACGCGGCTTCACCTCGGCCCAACGCGACCGCAGGAACCAGACCTCGTTGTTGTGACTCGTCTTCGCCCTCCGTTTGCAGAGCCAACAATAGGCCAGATCCAAAACCGCGTCGCTGGCAATCTGTCGCAGCCAGGAATCGGGGGTGGTGGTCATGATGTGTAGTATGGGGTTGGCAGTGTGTAAATGTGTGGCACTGGCTATGCTGGCCGGCCACCTGTGGGCCGGTCAACATAGCCTGGGCGCGGAAGGCCGGCGCATGCCGGACTGGACCCCTAGGTACGAACGTGATCGGTCATGGCAACCCTACCGTTGCGCGATCAGTTCGATTCCGCAGATCAGTGGTTCGCCGGCCAGCGGCTGGAATACAATTTTTAGCTCACCAGCCGACTCCACCGGACTGAACTCATGCACGACCGAGTGCATTATTTTATCCGCAGACGCCGCCGTGATATCGAACGATTCCAGCAGGCGGCGATCTTGGATCGAGACGTCGAAGCGGTGAGGGCTGGTATCCGGCGCGGCGAAGATCAGTCGGACTTTGAACGTGCCCGGTGTGAGACCGGCGATTGTGAGCGTCGAGACACCGGTTACCCCCGAGGCGGCGACCCACGGCCAGGCTTTACCACCCTTCATCCAAAGCGAGTGCCGATAGAACGACTCGCCGTCGTATTTTACGGAGAGGCCGGGAGACGGGCCGCCGACGCTCGGATAATTCAGCCAGAGTGTGCCGTCGGGATCCATCCGATCGCCCGGTGCACCGAAGTTGATCCCCACTCGCTCAACAGGTGCTGGTTTCACGTTGCCCCAGACGGCCCACTGTTCATACTTGGGTGGCATGGCGACCAGGGCCAGCGCCGAGGGGATTGGGTAGCTGCAGGTGCAACCCTCATAGAAATAGGGCACGTTCAGCAGCCCGTTGGCGGGAATAATACTGTTGGTGCAACCGGACCGAGGACCGCTAATATGAACGATACCGCTCTCGACTCGCTTGTCGTAGAAAGCGGCCGTGCCCGATCGCATCGTGTACAGATGGCCGTAGTCAAAGCCACCGTCACACCCATAACTCTTGGGAAAGACGCGTGGTTCGGAAACGCCGGTCAACGGGTTCGTACGCCTACCCGGACGCGGTTGGTCGGGTTTCCAATCGTTCTTCTGTGAAGGCGGGCGATACTGGTTCGGCTGTTTGATTGAGGCGTCGTGCGCGGGGAACGTGCGGCCGTCGACAAGCGGATCGTCACTCGGTAACACGCGTCCCGTGTAGACGTCCGAATAGGTCGTCGGCAACAGACGATAGGGCGGCTTTACAGCCGCGGGCGTCCAGTCCTTCGGCTGTGAGATCATCACGCCGTCAACGAACAGCGGCTGTGGCGACCGCTTAAAATGGCCGAGTGTGTCGTCGTACCACAGCACACCCAACGGTGCTCGCACCAAGTCATCGGGGCTCGGCTGCCAAGGCGTTGTATAGTTCGTCGAGCCGGGAAGCGGACCATCGCGTTTCGACAGCGTGCGTCCGTCCGGCGTACAGGCTGTCCCGCCAAACGGCCGCAGCGAGTTGGCCAAGTCGCCGAGTTCCTCGGTGACAATAAGCGAGGCAAAGTACGGCGGAAGCTCGGCGTCAGCGGCAATCGACGTGATCCGCGTGCCGTACAGCCCGGCATCGTCCCAGCGACGTTTCTGCCGATCGTCTGCGCCCACCGCGATCACCTTCAGCTCTGTACGAACGGCCAATAGCTCGGCCGTCACCGAGTCGCTGACCAACGCGTAACCGTACTGCGCCGAAGTCGCCTGCGGGATCACTTTGTCGTCCGCTCGCTCGAGCGGTCGCTGCGGCAGAGTGTAGCTCTTCGGTTGAACCTGCGACTCGCCGAAACAGTAGAGTCGACCCGTATCCGAGACAACAAACAGTTTGCCATCGGCGGCGATCATCGTGTGGACTCGCCCGTGCACACCCGGGTACTCGTCGTCAAAACGGAGCACGCGACCGCCGACAGAAATCGTCCGGCTCACACCGTCCGTACCTCTCCCCTTGTTCATTTTATCTTCGTGCTGTTCACGGTTGACACTACTGTCAAAAGCGACTTTGCCACGTCGCGCGTCTAGCGAAGCGAACCAACCGCCCGGCAGACGACCATCACTCGGCAATTCGAACGACTTGATCTCGCCCGTGTGTCGATCGAGTGTCGCGGGATACGCCGTGCCGCACGGCACGACCAGATCGTCGCCGTTCACGAACAGGTACCCCTGCGGACTGATCCCGCCAATCGCCACCGCGTTGTGCGGTTGCCGGCCGTAGACGAACCCACCTCGGTCGTTCAGCCAGACGACCTTGCCGGTCGCCGCCTCCAACGCGTAGATGAACGTGCCCTCCAGAGGCCAGACGCCGGCGGCAAAATACAATGTTCCATTGACCAGCACGGGTCCACCTCGGATGGGCCAGACCGAGATCAAACGGCCGTTGCCGAGAATCGTCCGGTTCGACGGAACGGCTCGCACTCGCCAGATGACTCGACCCTGCTCGGCATCAAGACAATAGACACAGCCATCGTCGGAACCGAAATAGACGCGACCGTTGGCGGCCACTGGGGCGCAGCGAACTGGACCGTCGGCGTAGAATCGCCATCGCTCCTCGCCCGTGTCAGTGTCGTAGGCGGTCACACTATCGGTCCTGGCCGAACCGACGAACAATTGTTTGCCCATCACGACCGGTTCGTATCCCGCGTCGAATCGCAGCCGCTCGTTTCGGAACGCCGGCGCTGGTGCCGGGAGTTGACGAGTCCATTGAAGATGTAGGGTCTCGGCGAGCGCATGTGGCGTGACGGCCGTCCGCCCCGCATCGTATCGCCACATCGGCCAATCATGCCCCTCGGCACGTGACAAAGTGGGGCAGCAGACGACGGTGACCAAGGTGATTAGAAGTAGTCTCATTAGTTCGTTTCACGCCGATGGGTGTGGGAAATGCGATGCAACGTGTAAATGATAGCATGAGGGATTGGGATGTGGGTGATATGAGCCGTAGGCGCTAGCCTCGGGTTTTGTAAATTTACGCGATCAATCCACAACACCCGAGGCTAGCGCGTTCGGCTCATACAAAACACTGGCAGAACCAGTGCCACACATTGGTTCACACACACACGGTAGAATACCGGCATGACCTCGAACGGAACGCAAAAATATCTCGATTGGATCGCAAGTCAACAAGCCCGCATGGTGTCGTTGGTGGACGATTGGTCATCGATCAACTCGGGAACCTACAACGTCGTTGGGGTCGAGCGAGTGGCCGAGGCGATTCTCCCCGAGTTCTCGTCGTTCGGCGTGACGCCCGAGTTGGTTTCCGTCCCAGCTCATCAAGAAGTCGACAATCAGGGCAAGCTTGTCGATCATCCCCTGGGCCCGGCTCTCTCGCTGCGAGTTCGCCCGCAAGCCTCGCGTCGAGTTCTGCTGGCCATCCATATGGACACGGTTTACGCGATCGATTCGGATTTCCAAACCGTGCATCGCGATAGCACTCGTCTTTTCGGGCCGGGTGTTGCCGATGCCAAGGGTGGCATTGCCGTGATGCTGACTGCGTTGCAAGCTCTGGAACAATTTGTAAGCGACTCTGGCATCGACGATCTTGGTTGGGAGGTGCTGCTCAATCCGGACGAGGAAATCGGCGCTCCCGGCTCGGCATCCCTGCTGCACGGTGCCGCAACACGCAATCATGTGGGGCTGCTGTTCGAGCCTTCACTGCCCAACGGAGACTTGGTCTCCGAGAGGAAAGGCTCGGCGAACCTGCACATCCATTGTCGAGGAAAATCGGCGCACGCCGGGCGGCATTTTGCCGAAGGTCGCAACGCGATCGCTACCGCTGCAGAGATCGCTCTGCAACTGAACGGACTGAACGGGAAGTGGGATGGGACGACGTTGAATGTCGCTCGGATCGATGGCGGCGGGCCGTTGAATATGGTCCCGGACACGGCCGTGGTGCGGCTCAATGTGCGATATCCACACCATTGCAATCAGGACGAGTTGGAAAAGATAATCGACCAGATCGTCACCGCGACAGGCAAGTCGAGCGGCGTCGAGACGCAACGATTTGGAGAATTCACCACGCCACCCAAACGCGTCGGTATCGTCATGCAACAGATCATCGACCAAGTCACCGCACGCGGGAAAACGCTCGGCCTGGACCTGAACTGGCAACCGACGGGCGGAGTCTGCGACGGGAATCGGCTGGCCGGTTGGGGATTACCCAACGTCGATACCATGGGCGTGCGAGGGGCGGGTATCCATAGCCGCGACGAATACGTGATCCTCGAGAGTTTAACGGAACGAGCCTCGTTGACAGCAGGGCTATTGATCGGCTGGGCATCCGGTAAAATCACCTGGCCGGCGGACGCTGACACCGAATCAAGGAACGAATAGATGAACGACTCGCTGTTGAACGGAGACGAACTACTGCGCGACAAACGGATCGCCGAAGCTCGCCGGCTGATCCGCAACGCCGTCTCCGAACATCGAACGGCCGTCAAGGAAGTCCGGCCGCCTCAAGAGTCTCGGCAGACCGAGTACAACAAACTGCTCACCCGTTTCGGACAACTGCGTGGCGGCGGACTCTACTACCCGTACCTCGGCAGCGGCCTGGGGAACGGTTCGTTGGTCGAGCTGGCCGACGGTAGCGTCAAGTACGACATGATCACCGGCATCGGTGTCCACGTCTGCGGGCACAGCAACGTCGATTTGATCGACACTCTGGTGCAAGCGTCGATTGCCGATACGGTGATGCAAGGGAACCTGCAACAAAACGTCGAGTCACTACAATTGTGCGACGAATTGGTGACGGCGGCCCGCGAGAGTGGCGGGAAGCTCGAGCACTGTTTTCTCTCGACCAGCGGCGCCACCGCCAACGAAAACGCGCTGAAAATGATGTATCAGCTGCGTGCGCCCGCGGACCGCATCCTGGCGTTCAACAACTGTTTCGCCGGCCGTACCATCGCACTGGCTCAAATGACCGATCGACCTGGGAATCGCGACGGGCTTCCCACGACATTGGCCGTCGACTATGTCCCCTTCTTCGACGCCAGCGATCCGCAAGGCAGCACTGAACGAAGTGTGGCCGCCCTGCAAGCACATCTGGCCCGGTATCCGAATCAACATGCCGGCATGTGCATCGAATTAATCCAGGGGGAAGGTGGCTACTATGCGGCTCCGCGTGAGTTTTTCATCGCGCTGATCGATTGTCTACGCGAGAAGAACATCCCGGTCTTCATCGATGAGATCCAGACGTTCGGCCGCACCACTCGGTTGTTCGCCTTCCAACACCTGGAACTAGACGAGATTGTCGATGTGGTCACGATTGGAAAAATGAGCCAGGTCTGTGCGACACTGTTCGCCGATCACATGAAGCCTCGCCCGGGTCTGGTGAGTCAAACGTTTACCGGTTCGACCACATCGATTCACGCCGCTCGGTTCATCGTGGATCAATTGCAGCAGGGGAATTTTTTGGGCAGCGAGGGGAGAACGGCCCAAATCCACGCTCGGTTCGTGGAGCACTTCGAGGCGCTGCGAGCGGCTCATCCGGATCGCATCTCGGGCCCGTGGGGGATCGGCGGCATGGTCGCCTTCACCGCGTTCGACGGCTCGCCAAAACGAACGAAGCCGTTCCTCAACGAACTTTTCTCGCGAGGCGTGATCGCTTTCCCCGCCGGATCGGACCCGATGCGAGTCCGTATGCTCCCTCCATTGTTGGCGATCCGCGATGAGGAGATCGATCAGGTGTGCCAGTTGATTGGGGAAGTGCTGGGGCACTGAGCCGAATAGTGTCCGGGACATCGTTGCATGTTCAATTGGTACATCAGCCGGCACGCGTTAGCGTCCGGTTCTTGCCACAAAGAACCGTGGGCTAGCGCCCAGCGGCTGATGACACGTGCCACACATTATCCACTGGGGAGCATTCCGTTTCCGATCAGATCGGGAAGACTCAGCAACCAGCCGGCACGGGTCTTCTTAAAAGTTATCGGTTCGGAACGATCTTCTATTACGATCAGCCCTGTCGCCGTGTCGCCGTCGATTTTGACGTCTTGCAGTTCTCCAACGAAGTTCGCCAAAGGACTGACGCCGGAGATTCTCTCCGTGGCCGCCATGCAATCGGCGGTGAATCCGGGTTTGTCCTTGATCACACTCCGTATCGCCGCACGAACATCCTGAGGTGACGTGACGGCCGTTTTCGTCAGCTCTGCCAATTTTTCGTCGGTGAAACCGTGCTTCGCTAGCACGGCGTCCAACTCGGCGAATTGTTCCTCAATCTTCTTCGCGGCCAACGGGCCTCCTAATCGGGCAAGGCCAGCAGCCTTTTTTGCGGTTGCCTTGATGGTAATCGCCGGCAATGCCGCAAAGGCGGCCATCGTGTCTTGCGACTCGGGTGTGAATGCCATGCAGAATTCACGGTAGTTCTTATTGGCCGCCGCGCTCTTGGCGGCCTCGAACGCGGCGGCGGGCGTGGATTCGGGCGTGCTGTACTTGTTGGAACAACCCAGCTGTGTTGCGATTAATGCCCCACAGATGATGACCACCAAAGACCCCCATGGACTTTGCTTTCGACCTGCCACAAGCTCGCTCCAAAAAATGAGTGTGTACCGCCAAGGGAGTTAGTGTCTACGATATGGGTTCGCCGCGTCAATGATGATCTTGCCCGGATGATCTTGCCCGCCGAAACGGACATAGTAGACTCCAAGCCCAATAAGACCGCCAGGTCACCCCTCTCAATCACCGACAATAACAGCAGACGAAACAATGCACGTGATTCGACCAGTACGAGCAGCTGACCTCGATCAAATCGTCGAGTTGGCCCACTTGACGTCATTTGGCCTGACGACCCTGCCTCGAGATCGAACCCTGCTGGAGAAGCGGGTGAGGGAATCGGAACAGTCGTTCGCCAATATCGAACATGGTGAGCCCAAGGGCCAGTCATACCTGCTGGTGATTGAGGACACGGAAAAGAAGACCGTCGTGGGGACCAGCGGGATCGTCTCGAAACTCGGCGGGTTCGAACCGTTTTACGCCTACCACATCAAAACTAGTGTTCAGCAATCGGTGATGTTGAACGTGCGTAAAGAAGTGCCCGTGCTGCACTTGGTCACCGAGCACAACGGCCCGAGTGAAATCGGCAGCCTGTTCCTGCACCCCGATTACCGCGGAGGAGGAAATGGCCGCCTGCTCTCGCTCTCACGTTTTCTGATGATGGCGGAATACCCACACCTTTTTGCTCGCGAGGTCATCGCGGAAATGCGCGGTGTGATCAATGATAAGGGCCAGAGCCCATTCTGGGACGCCTTGGGCAAACACTTCTTCGACCTCGAGTTTCCCAAAGCCGACTATCTGAGCATCGTCAACAAGGAGTTCATTGGGGACCTGATGCCAGTGCATCCAATTTACATCACGCTATTGCCAAAAGAAGCGCAGGAAGTGATCGGTGAGGTTCACGAGAATACTCGCCCAGCGCGGCGGCTGCTCGAGTCGGAAGGATTTCGCTTCAATCAGATGATCGACATCTTCGAAGCTGGACCCGTGTTGACGAGCCCGATCGAGATGATCCGCAGTGTGCGGGACAGTCGCAGTGCAACCGTGGTTGAAATCGTCGACAACTTGGAGAACGATCAGCGGTGGCTTGTCAGTAGTACCTCAGAGAATTTTCGCGCGACCAAGGGCACGCTAGAAATTCGAGAGTCGGGTGTCGCGATCGATCGAGAGACGGCCGACGCACTTCAAGTTTCTCAAGATGATTCCGTACGTTTTGTCTCGCCCAAGGCATGATCCCATTGGATACGACAGATCAAGGAAGAAGATAACCAAATGTCGACGTATCGCGGACAAAACTATACCGCCGGCCAATGGCACGTGGCGACGGACAACGAATTCGTCTCGCAGAACCCATCCAATGGCGAAGTCGTTTGGAGTGGCAACGCGTCGTCGTCGTCCGATGTGGACGCGTCCATCGCGGCAGCGCAATCTGCGGCCGTCGACTGGGGGTCGAGTCAACTTCAGGACCGCATCGACATCGTGGAGGCATTTCAAAAGCAACTGGTCACGAACCAGGACGATCTGGCCACCGCGATCAGCGCCGAGGTAGGCAAGCCCGCATGGGAAGCGCGCACTGAAGTCCAGGCGATGATCGGCAAGATCCCCCTTTCGATTCGCGCTCTACAGCAGCGTCGCGGAGAAGAGACGATCGAGGTGGGCGCCGCGACCGGTGCAACAAGGTATAAACCTCACGGTGTCCTGGCCGTCTTTGGTCCGTTCAACTTTCCCGGTCATATCAGCAACGGACACATTGTTCCGGCTCTACTCGCCGGGAATGCGGTCGTTTTCAAACCGAGTGAATGGACCCCGCTGGTGGCCGAATTGACAGTCGGTGCCTGGGAGCAAGCCGGACTCCCGGCCGGCGTCCTTAACCTGGTGCAAGGGTCCCGCAACACGGGCATTGCGATGGTGGAGAATTCCGGATTAAACGGAGTCCTGTTTACCGGTAGCTTGCGAGCGGGTCTCTCCATTTCTCGCACGCTTGCCGACCGCCCGGAAACCATTTTGGCTCTCGAACTGGGCGGGAACAACCCGTTGATTGTGGACGATGTCGATGATGTGGACGCGGCAGTGTACGCCACTCTTCAATCGGCCTATCTGACCACCGGCCAGCGCTGCACGTGCGCGCGGCGGTTGGTCGTACCGTCTGGGAACGAGACGTTTCTGGAACGTCTGGCGGCAGCGATTCCCCATCTGCTTATCGGGCCACCCGAGAGTCGTCCGGAACCGTTCATGGGTCCGCTGATCCACAGCTCGGCCGTCGACCGCGTACTGGAAGAACAACAACGACTGCTCGATGCCAATGCAACCGCCATCGTGGAAGCAGGGCGTTCGCCGTTGGGAGACGCCTTTGTCTCGCCCGGGTTGATCGATGTGACGGACGTATCGGATCGAGACGACGACGAGGTCTTCGGACCGCTGTTACAACTAGTGCAAGTGCCCGACTTCGCCACCGCGGTGGACGAAGCCAACAAGACGCAGTACGGCCTAGTGGCGGGACTGTTGTCGCGAGACCGCAATCGATTCGAGCAGTTCTACCGGCAGATAAGGACGGGACTGGTGAATTGGAATCGGCCCACGACCGGTGCAAGTGGTCAACTGCCGTTCGGCGGCATGGGAAGAAGCGGTAACCACCGGCCGGCCGGTTATTTTACGACCGACTTTTGCAACATTGCCGTGGCGACACTCGAATCGGAAACACTGACACTTCCCGAGCAGCTGCTCCCGGGAGTTTCTCTACCATGACCGCGGTAGAAGTCAACTTTGACGGGATCATCGGCCCCACGCATCATTATGGCGGTCTATCGCATGGCAACGTCGCCTCTCAAACTCACCGCCACCAGGTATCGCACCCTCGACAAGCCGCGCTCGAGGGCTTGAACAAGATGAAGTTGCTCGCCGATTTGGGAGTTGCACAAGCCGTCCTACCACCACAGCTGCGGCCCGATACCGATTTTCTGCGACAACACGGATTCTCGGGCAGCGACGCGGAGACGATTGAAGCGGCGGCGCGCACGGATCCCGCGCTGTTGTCGCTAGCCGCCAGTGCCTCGTCGATGTGGGCGGCGAATGCGGCCACCGTCTCACCCAGCTCCGATACGGCGGACCATCGAGTTCACTTCACTCCGGCAAACTTGGTCAGCACGCAACACAGGCGTTTGGAACCGACTTTCACAACTCGATTGTTGCGTACCATCTTCCCTGGCGAAGATCATTTCACGACTCACGATCCACTGCCGGACGAGTCAAGTTTGGCCGATGAAGGGGCGGCCAACCAGATGAGACTCTGTTCGAAACACGGGTCTCGGGGCGTCGAGGTTTTCGTCTACGGCCGCGAGGGGCAACCGGGCAGCTCGTCACCCACGAAGAAATACCCGGCGCGGCAGACCCGCGCCGCCTGCCAGGCGATCATCGACCGGCACCAGCTCGATTCCGATTCGGTCGTACTGGCCCAGCAATCGCCGGCGACCATCGATGCGGGCGTATTCCACAACGATGTCATCGCCGTGGCAAATGAAAACGTACTGCTCTGCCACGAAGGGGCCTACACGACTCAGTCGAGTACGCTCGAGGATCTCGCAGAAAAATCCGAGCGATTGCGTGTCGTCGAGATTTCCGAGGACGAACTGTCACTCACCGACGCGGTAGAAACGTATCTGTTCAACAGTCAGCTGATCACCCTGCCCGACGGCAAGATGCTGTTTCTCTGCCCAGCGGATTGTGAGGAACATGGTGCAGCGCGTGCTGTCGTCGAGCGAATTGTCGCAGAGGTGGATGAAATTACCGAAGTAAAATTCGTCGACGTCCGCCAGAGCATGCAGAACGGAGGTGGACCGGCCTGTCTTCGTCTCCGTGTCGTCTTGACCGACCGAGAGCTGGCCGCCGTGCATCAGCGGTTATTGCTGACCAGCGATTTGTATGAGCAGCTGACCGATTGGGTCGGTCGTCACTATCGAACGGAGCTGACACTAGCAGCGCTCGGTGATCCTCAGCTGCTGACGGAAGTTCGCACGGCATTGGACGAGCTGACGGAGATTCTGGCGTTGGGACCGATCTATCCGTTTCAGTGACAGAGAGATTCGCGGGAACCGATCAGGCGAGAATGTCCGTCGCTACTTTTCCAAAGACGTCCGTCAAGCGATAGTCGCGTCCGCTGTCGTGCCAGGTCAATCGTTCGTGGTCGAGCCCCAGCAAGTGCAGCAGCGTGGCGTGCAAGTCGTGGATCGTGCAACGATTTTCAACCGCATAGTAACCGTAGTCGTCGGTCTTGCCATAGCGAAAGCCCGCTTTGACGCCGCCCCCGGCCAACCACATGGTAAAACCTTCGGGATGATGGTCTCGGCCGACTTCCGCTTTGCCAACTTGAACGGTTGGCGTCCGGCCAAATTCACCACCCCACAGGACGAGCGTATCATCCAATAGGCCGCGTCTTTTCAGATCGGTCAGCAGGCCGGTGATCGGCTTGTCGATCTGTTTCACATTGATTTCGTGCCCCTTCTTGAGGTGCGTGTGCTGGTCCCACTGCTCGTTGTTGAACGGCAGCGTGTGAGCGTGACTCACTTGGATGAACCGTACACCCCGTTCGGCGAATCGACGAGCCAGCAGGCACTCGCGTCCAAAATTCTCGGTTGCCGGATCGTCCAGTCCGTACAACTTCCGCATCGACTCGGGCTCTTGCGACAGGTCCATCGCCTCGGGCGCTGCCGTCTGCATTCGAAAGGCCATCTCGAACGATTGAATGCGCGCCTCAAGTTCCGGATCCGCGCCGACCCTTTCGCTCTGTTGCTCGTGAACTCTACGCAACAATTTTAGCTGTAGCTGTTGTTGAGAGAGCGAGAGTCGACTGTTCTTCAAGTAATCGAACGTGGCATCTTTGGACGGCGAATTGGGATATCCAGGTGTGCCCAATGAAACGCCGGCGTGATTCGCTGGCAGGAACGCGGATCCAAAATTGTTGACGCCGCCGTGCAAGGACGTTGGACAAATAGTGATGAAGGCGGGCAAGTTTTCATTCTCCGTGCCCAGTCCATAACCGACCCACGAACCCATGCTCGGTCGCAGTTGCGCCTCGTCACCCGTATGCATCTTCATGCAAGCGCCACCGTGGGCGACGTTCGTCTCGCACACCGAGTGGATCATGCAAAGATCGTCGGCAACCTTGGGCAAATGTTCCCACAGCTGACTCATCGGCAGGCCCGACTGCCCACAGTTGCGGAACTTCCAGGGACTTCGCATCAGGCTGCCGCGTTTGGCAAACGTCACTCGCGAACCGTCAAACGGAAGTTTCTTGCCATCGTCACGATCGAGTTGAGGTTTGGGATCAAACAGATCCACATGCGACGGACCGCCATGCATGAACAGGAAGATGATTCGTTTGGCCCGAGCCGGGATTCTCGCAGACTTCTTTTCAGCGGCCGCTGGAGCTGCGGCGGCAAGCATGCCATTCAACGCCAAACCGCCGAATCCCACGCAGATGCGGTTGAGTGTGTCGCGCCGTGAAATCGGAGAGTTATTCCACATAGATAAACTCTCCGGACAAGATCAGGGTGTGACAGAGACTCGCCCAAGCGGCAACCGCCGTCTCTTCACCCACGACTGTCGCCTGGAACTCGCGGAGAAATTCCAACGCAACGTCTTGCTCGCCCTCTGACGGAGGGCGGCTGAACAGCCGTTCGTAGACTTCGACGATCCGCTGCTTCTCGGAACGGGTCTTATTCTGTGGCTCGTCGAGAATGTTGCGGGCGAGCGACTCGGCCTGACGCATCACGAACGGATCGTTCAACAGCAACAGCGCCTGAGTTGGCACGGTGGTTCGATCTCGCTTGCCCACGGGCGTTGCCGCGTTGGGGAAATCAAAGAGTGTCAGGAATCGATAGACGTTGGAGCGTACCACGGGTAGGTAGACCGACCGCCTGGGCGAGTTGCTGTAGGCCTCTTCGTTTTTCCGAAGATCTTCGGGCGACGGGTTTTGCGACTTTGCCTTCACCGGTTCTCCAACCAGGCCGCAGTCCAACCGTCCGCCGTGAAACAGGAGACTGTCGCGGATCGCTTCTGCCTCGAGGCGACGACGAGGTACTCCACGAAAATCGCGGCTGGCGTTGCGAACGCCGCGTTGACGGTAGGTGGCCGACGATACAATTTGACGATGCAGTGACTTTAGCGACCAGCCGTTGTCGATTAACTCTAACGCCAACCAGTCAAGCAGTTTCGGATGCGTCGGCCGCTCGCCCTGCAGACCGAAATTGTCCGGAGTGGTCACCAGTCCTCGGCCGAAATGAAAATGCCAGAGTCGGTTCGCGATGACTCGAGCGACTTGCCCGCCCGCTCCAACGTCTCCATTCGTCATCCAGCGGGCAAGTTGCAAGCGGCCACTCTCTCCCTCACCGATCACGTATTCTGAATCCGCGGCGTATGATCGCCGGGCAGAAACGGCGCCGGGAAATCCCCGCGACACGGTGTCGCCCAGTGCCAAGTGGCTCCCTCGCAGATGAAGTTTCACATCGTGTGCCTGTCCGTCGATAACGGCCATCACCTTCACCGGTTGCGGTGCACTCTTTTTGTGGGCCTCGATTTCAAGTTCGGTTTTTCCGAGTCGTTCCAGAGTCTGCGACAGGTCGCCTCCATCTTCGAAACGAATGAGTCGAATCCGGTCGATATGCGACATCAGTGGAGAGGATTGGATCCGCAGCACGTTCTTGCCGCCGCGAAAGGTGTGCACGCCTTCCGAGAACCAACGCTGATGTTGCGGCATCCAACCGCCGGTCACTTGTGAAATCGCTTTCTCTCGAACAACCTTGTCGTTTATGAGCAGTTTGCCCGGGCGGGCGTTTTTTGCCGCGTAGCGCAGTTGGAGTAAGAACGAGCCGGACTCGGAGATCTCGATGTCGTACTCAGCAAAATTCTCTTGAGAGCCGGGGTCGGAGATGATTCCAATCCCCTCGCCGTAGCCGTCCGTGATTGCCGAGACGTTTCCTCGGTCAAATTTCTCTGCCTGTCGGTCGATAATGTCCCCGGCCACCGCTTCGATCTGTCGCTCCAACTCGGACTTGCGAGCGTTCAGCTCGTTCAGTCGTCGATCGTAGTCGGCCTGCTGCCTTTTCCATTGGTCGGTTTTCAGAGCTTGGTCGCTTGTGTCCGTGCTGTGAAAGATCCCGGCCAGCGCGTAGTAATCGGTCGAGGGAATCGGGTCGAACTTGTGGTCGTGGCAGCGAGCACAGCCGAGCGTGAGGGCGAGGAACGCCTTGCCTAACGTATCGACTTGCTCGTCGACCGCATCGGCACGCATTTTTACTTTGTCCTGTTCGGCGAGGATCTTGGTACCCAGTGCGAGGAACCCGGTAGCGGTGACGCGTTGGTTGTGCCGGTCTCGGTTGCCTGTCAACGACGTCGTCGCCGAGAGTTGATTCAAGAGGTCGCCGGCGATCTGTTCCTGAACGAACTGGTCGAATGGCAAGTCCTCGTTGAAGGCTGCGATCACATAATCGCGATATCGCCATGCCAGTGGGTAGGCGTGATTCTCGTCACCGCCATTCGAATCCCCGTAGCGGGCAACATCCAACCAGTGTCGGCCCCATCGTTGCCCGTAGAATGGCGATGCGAGCAGTCGATCTACCAGTCGCTCCCATGCATCGGGACGACGATCGTCGAGGAATTCGGCGACTTGCATCGGCGTCGGAGGTAGTCCGATCAAATCAAAGTAGAGGCGGCGAATCAGAATCCGCCGATCCGCCTCGACAAGGGGCATTCGTCCCGTTCGTTCGAGTTCGGACAATATGAACCGGTCGATCGGAGAACGAACCCACGATGTCTGTTTCACATCGACAGGTTGAGGTCGCTGCGGTGGAGTAAACGACCAGTGCGATTCCCAAACCGCGCCTTCCCGAACACAGGTGAGTAGCGTTTTCACCTCGGCACCTGTGAGCCCCTCGCCGTCGCCAGAATCCGGTGGCGGCATCCTCTCGTCGCCGGTAGCGGTGATACGACGTACGAGTTCACTACGCGATGGGTTGCCAGGGACCACGGCAATTTTTCCGGAGGGGAGTTCGGTAGTCGCCGCATCGCGAGAATCAAGTCGCAACTGTGCTTCCCGTTGCGCCGCGTCCGGACCATGACATTCCAGGCAGTGTCGGGCGAGCAGCGGCGCCACGTCTTGCGCGTAACTCACCCGTTCGTCGCCCACGACGTGAGCAGACAGAGAACAAACGGCCAGCAGTGCCAGCAGACAACGACCCATGCTAGAAAACGCTCCGGAGTTGCAGAGGTACGGCAATCCGTCAGCCCCTCATTGTAGGGTAAGAAAGCAAACCCAGCCTATGCGCCCGATGGGCTGGGCTAAGTAAACTTCCGGGGCGTTGCCTCTTTGCTGTCCAGATTCAGCGAAGATCGGTTCCGTGTTCGATCCAGGATTTCAGACACATCGCCATATTTGTCCAGCCGGAGCAGTTTTTGTGAGAGACTTTGAGTCCAGGTTCGTCCGTCTTCCAACCCGCTTCACTGACACCCAGCAGTGTTCCGCCGTCGTCGAGTGGTTGCAATTCCATCGTGATCACGATCGGATAGCCGGTGCCACACATGGATAACGAACTCCGTTGGCGATGAGTAAAAACATCGAGTAAACTAGTGTTGCTCGATCTCACCCATACACTGAGAGCGAATAATACATGCACCGCATCAAATTTCCGCTCGTTGCTCTGTGTCTTCTGACTCCGCTACGAATATGGGCGGGGGAACCGTTTCACCAACAGATTGACCAGTTGATCGAAGCGCGGGCTGGAGGTGAGGTCGCCACTGCGGCCGATGATGCCGAGTTTCTTCGCCGAGTGTACCTCGATCTAAATGGGATCGTGCCGACCGCAACGGCCGTTCGCACCTTCCTCGCCGACAAGGATCCTCAAAAGCGTACAAGACTCATCGACCAGCTGCTCGCCGCTCCCGACTACGCGCGCCGCATGCGGGAGGCGTTCACGGTCATGTTGCTGGAACGACGCACGGGAACGGCCGTCTCGGATGAAGACTGGAACAAATACCTCGAAACGTCATTCAGCGAGAACCGGCCGTGGGACCAGTTCGTGCGTGAATTGTTTATTGCCGACGCCGCCAACGAAAAGACACGCGGCACAGTAAAATTCTTTGTCGATGGGGGCCGCGCCGACCATGACCAAATGACGATCGACGTCGCTCGGTTGTTCCTGGGCATGAACATTCACTGTGCCAAGTGCCACGATCATCCGAACGTCGACCAGTTCAAACAGGCCGACTATTTTGGTCTGTCGGCTTATTTGATGCAGAGTAAGTCGGCCAAACACACGACACTGCAAACAACGTTTCTGATTGAGAATGTCGCGACGGCCAAAGTCGAGTTTGAATCGGTCTTCGATTCTGGCAACAAGCAGCAAACAGGGCCGCGGTTGCCGGGCGGGCAGGAAGTGGAAATCCCCACGTTTGAAAAAGGTGAGGAGTTTTCCGAACCTGCCAAAGACGGCTTACCGGGCGTGCCAAAGTTCCAGCCTCGGCAGTTACTGGCAACGCACCTGACCGATCCATCCAACCGGCGATTCGTGGAAAACAGCGTGAACCGATTCTGGTTCCTGATGATGGGACGTGGATTGGTACACCCGCTGGACATGCTTCACGATCAGAACCCGCCATCGCATCCGCAGTTGTTAAAATTGCTGGCCGATGAGTTTGTTGCTCATAAATTTGACGTCCAATGGCTGTTGCGTGAGTTGGCACTCAGCAAAACATACCAACGGTCGAGCATCCTGCCGGAGGGTGTTGCGGCGGTCGACGCGCCCCCGCAATCCTACCGTGTCGCCAATGCCAAGGGGTTAACGCCGGAACAAACGGCTTGGAGCATGATGAGGGCTACCGGTGTGCTCGACCAAGTCATCAAAACGCCCAGGGCGGAAGATTCGAAGTTCACCTTCAAGGACTACATCAACGGACGCATTCCGGCGCCCGACAATCTGAGCGATACGATGTTGCTGTTTGTTTCCGTCTTCGGAAATCCACCCGGTGAAGCGGAAGTCGAATTCCAACCATCGATGGGACAAGCGCTCTTCCTGATGAACGAACAGTTGGTGCTCGACTGGCTGAAGCCGAGCGACGTCACGCTCGTCGGGCGATTGGAGAAAGAAGCTGATCCGAAGAAGATTGCGGACGAACTCTACGTGAACATCCTGAGCCGATTTCCCAACGCCGAGGAATCGGCGGATGTTGTTAGTTTTCTAGACGAGAACAAAGATCGTCGCGGGGAAGCGCTCGGCCAGTACGCCTGGGCGATGTTGACGTCGGCAGAATTCAAATTGAACCACTGATACTCGGTCGAATATCGCCACCGCATTATGATCCACTCTCACCACTGCAACAGTTCCGAACACGAGTTGTCGCGACGCCAAGTGCTGGGCACGTTGGCGGGTGTCGCTGTCGGCAGCGGCGCGAGCGGATTGTTGCACCCTTCCGTTGCCGCCCAATTGAAAGCACAACAAAAGCGTGTATTACTGATCTGGCTGGACGGAGGCATGAGTCAACTGGAGAGTTGGGACCCCAAACCGGGTACCGAATTCGGCGGGCCGTTTCGGGCGATTCCAACGTCGCTTCCGGGAATTCACATCAGTGAGCTGATGCCGAACACGGCCCAGCAGATGCATCACTTGGCGGTCGTCCGCAGCATGTGCACCAAGGACGAAAATCACTCGACCGGCGTGCCGCGCATCCTCCGCGGCGATCCCAAGAACCGCGGCGTGACCTATCCGTATCTCGGCGCTGCGCTATCGAAGTTGAAGGGCGATCCGCACAGCGCATTGCCAAACTATATCTGGGTCAAGCCGGGATCTGGCGGATTCATCTGGCAACACGCAGGTTTTTTGGGAGCGAAATACGGGGCTTTGGCGCTCGGTGACGGCAAACCGCCAATCCATATCAACCGCCCAGCCGAAATCGATGACGCCCGGGACAAGACTCGCAACGATATTCGCAAGCGACTCAACACTCAGTTCCGCAAGGGACGTCGCGAAGCTCAGGTTGATGCCTACGATTATTCGTTCGAAATGGCTGAGAAGCTGATCCGACGCAAAGATTTGTTCGCCGACTTCAAAGCCACAGAACTGGACCGCTACGGTGGGCATCCACTGGGACGTCACATCCTGCAGTCGAAACGGCTGATCGAAGCGGGCGTTCAGTTCGTGCAGTGCCATTCGTACCATTGGGACACACACGGCGACAATTTCAACATGCACTTGGACCTCGTCCCGCAGATCGACAAACCGTTTGCCGCCTTGATCGAGGATTGGAACGAGAGCGGGATGTTGGATAATGTACTGGTGCTGCTCATGTCCGAATTCGGGCGAACTCCAAAAATCAACCAACGGATTGGACGCGATCATTGGCCAGAAGCCTGGTCGCTGTGCATGGCCGGATGCGGAATCCGAAAAGGAATCGTGCACGGTAAAACGACCGCCAACGGCGCGTGGGTGGACGATACCGAGTACGACATTGGCCATGTTTTCCACACGGTCTTTCGCGCCATGGGTGTCGATCCAACGACAACGGAATATCACAACAACGGTCAGCCGTTGCCAATCGCGCATGACGACTGCGATGCGATCGCCGAGTTGTTGGCCTGATCGAAACAAAACCGAACTAATCCAAGAATATGAAACTCGACGTTACAAAAGCCTGGATCGACAAGAAGTTCCAACACGAACGGCAACTTAGCACTTGTCGCTTCAGCCCATGCGGTACGTATGTGATCGCGGCCGGTTGCGACACGGACCTGCAACGTTGGAATCTGGCAACGGACGAGCGAGTATCGCTGAGTGGGCATCCAGGCTGGGTCGGCGATTTTGCCTTTCATCCCGACGAACAGCGTCTGTATTCCGTCGACTATCATGGCGGACTATTCTGCTGGGATTATCGGCAGGATTCGCCTCAACCGCTGTGGAAGATTCAGGACGCACATTCAAGTTGGGTGCGCAAGGTGGCGGTGAGCACGGACGGAAAATATGTGGCAACCGGCGGCAACGACAAAGTCGTGCGACTCTGGACGGCCGATGGAAAACCGGCCGGCCACTTGCGGGGACACAATGGATATGTCTTTAGTTTGTTGTTTCATCCGTCGGGAGACATCTTGCTGAGTGGTGACCAGGTCGGCAGCGTCCGACAATGGGAAATCCCCTCGGGGAATCAAGTTCGTGAACTCGATTTAACCGTTCTTCATACTCGACTGGACAACTTCCTGGCACACGTCGGCGGAGTACGGTCGATGGCCATCGACGCGACCGGCAATCTGCTCGCCTGCGGCGGGATGACCAATGCAAAAAGCAACTCGTTTTGTCCCGGCGACCCGTTGGTGGTACTCATGGACTTGGCCAGTGGCAAAGAACAGGCGCAATTGAAACCGTCTCAAAAAGCGGACGGTCCGATCAACTCGCTGCGTTTTCTTCCCGACGGTATTCTGGCCGGTGTTGGGGAGGGAGCGAGTGGTGCGTCGCTGGCGTTCTGGAAAACCGACGAGGCCGCGCCGATGCATAGCGTGAAGATGACCAGCGGCTACCAGATCGACCTGCACCCCGACGGCCTGAGGTTGGCCGTCTCGCGATTCCAAACCAACGGTCGAGGCGGTAACGGTCGTCACTCCACGGCGGAAACCTACATCAGCAACGACGGCGTTGTCGACATCTATCAATTACACGAGAAACCAGCAGATGGCTGATTGGTGTGAGCCGAACTCGCTCGCGTCGGGTCTTGTGGATTGATCGTGTGAATTTACAAATTGATTGGGCGGCGAAGAAACCGGCAAACAACTTCAAACTCGCCTTGGTGGTGGATTCCAGATAAACTATCCAGCGGTCGCTTTTGTTATTCGAAAACTAGGAACCAACAGGCCATGCATACATCCGACATCAAGCCAGCTGGAAAACGTGGTCGCCCTCAGCGATTCTCAGTCACGTGTCTGGCAGTACTTTCACTTGTCTCATTCTCTTCGCAACTGCAGGCCGCTGACGCGCCGATTGGCCACTCGTTCCTCGGCGTTGGCAAAGCGAACAAGGTGGTGATCATCAGTGAGACGGGGGAAGTTGAATGGGCGTTTGACAAGCCGGCGAGTGACGGATGGGTCCTGCCCAATGGCAATGTGCTGTTGGCACTCTACGGGACGAAGGGATTTCCGAACGGTGGTATCGTCGAAGTGGAACGAGCAACGAAGAAAATCGTTTTTCAATACAAGGCGCAGCAGAAGGAAACCAGCACGGTGCAGCCATTGCCCGGCGGTAAATTTCTGCTCGCCGTATTGGGTCCGGAACCCCGCGCGCTGGTAATCAACCGCAAAGGGGAAATACTCAAGTCGACTCCATTGCAATGCCAGACAAGCAATTTCCACATGCAGACCCGGATGCTCCGCCTACTACCCAACGGCAATTACATTGCGCCTCATCTACTTGACTTTGCAGTCAAGGAATACAACCCGGACACGGGCAAGGTGATCCGTACGTTTCCAACGGACGATCGGGGCCGCGAAAGACGCGACTGGCCTTTCACCGCCATCCGCCTTGCGGACGGTAACACGCTGATCGCCTGCACCAACGGCAACCGAATCATCGAAGTCGACGCCGACGGCGACATCGTCTGGAGCGTAACGAATGAAGATATCGGAGAGAATCTCTTTGATGACGCCTGCGGCGCTCAGAGGTTGCCCAACGGCAACACGGTCATCTCCAGTTATCACGCCAAAGGCAACAAAGTAAAACTGTTCGAAGTGACTCGCGAGAAGAAAGTCGTTTGGCGATACTCGGGAATGAGCGCCGGATTCCATCATTTTCAGATTCTCACAACCAATGGAAAACCGCTCGAAAAGAACACCTGGAAGTAGCATCAAAAAATGATCCCGGTCTGGACATTTTCGATCGGAGAATTGAACATGTCGCGAACGCTCTTACCGTTACTGTTGCTTTTGCTGTTGCCGCTGCCGGGCCCTTTGGCCGTCAGCGGGGCAGAGCCGTATGACCTACTGATTCGTCATGGACGGATCGTCGATGGCACGGGCAACCCTTGGTTTTATGCCGACGTCGCGATTCGTGATGATCGAATCGTAGCGATCGGAAAGCTGGACGATGCCGAGGCCGTGCGGACCATCGATGCAAAGGGTCTGGTCGTGGCACCCGGCTTCATCGACATGCATTCCCATTCCGATTTCCTGCTGCTGGAAGATGGCAAAGCTCAGAGCAAAATCCGCCAAGGTGTGACGACTGAGGTACTCGGTGAGGGAAATTCCGCTGGACCGTACCAGGGAAAACTGTCGCCGCGAAGGACACAAGTTGGCGAAGAGACCGTCGAGTTGCGTACACTCGGCGACTATTTCGACACGATTGACCGAGCGGGTACCTCGACCAACGTTTGTTCCTACGTGGGACTCAACAACATTTGGCAGAGCGTGATGGGGACGACGTTTGATCGCCCAACACCCCGGCAGATCAAACAGATGCAGGAATTGGTCGACCGCGTGATGCGCGACGGCGCGATGGGTCTCTCCAGTCAGGTGATGATGCCACCCGGGTCGCTTGCCACGACCGATGACCTGGTCGCGTTGTGTAAAGCGGTCGCTCCGCACGGTGGCATCTATTCCACCCACATCCGCAACGAGGGCACGGGCGTTTTCGACTCGGTGAAGGAGGCGATCGCCATTGGCGAGCGGGCGGGTGTGGCGGTCGACATTATCCATCTGAAAATCGCCGACCAACAGTTTTGGGGGCGGATGGATGAAGTGATTGCCTTGATCGAAAACGCTCGCAGCCGCGGCGTCAATGTCCAGGCCAATGTCTATCCCTACACGCGCGGCAACAACAACTTGGTGAGTATCATTCCGCCATGGGCGCATGAAGGCGGCCGTGGAGAACTCGTGAAACGGTTGAAAGACAGCAAGCTCCGCGAACGAATGAAGCGGGATATCAAGCGTGGCAGTGACGGCTGGTACAACCATTATACGGCCGTCGGTGGCGATTGGAGTCGAATGCTGGTCAGCGGCAACAATCAATATCGAGGCCTGACGATGGACCGCGTCATGTCGCTGCGGACGCAGGGACGAAAGAATGTCGACTTGCTGGACGAGTTGTTCGACTTGCTGATCGAAGAGGGAGGTTCAGTCGGTACGGTCTACGCTCACCACGAAGAATCGGACATGAACCTTGTCCTATCGCAACCTTGGTGCTCGGTGGGATCGGACGGTTCGGCCTACTCGATCGAAGGCCCCCTCCGTCGCGGCAACCCACATCCGCGCAATTTCGGCACGTTTCCCCGCGTGTTGGGTTTCTACGTCCGCGAGCGAAAACTGTTGGCGCTGGAAGATGCGGTTCGCAAGATCACTTCGTTGAATGCGGCCAAGATCGGGATCGGGGACCGCGGCCTATTGAAGCGCGGCTACTTCGCCGACGTGACGATCTTCGACGCCGATAAGATCATCGATCGAGCGACCTACACCGAACCGTTTCAGTACAACGAAGGCGTCGAGTTCGTCATCGTCAACGGCGAAGTTGTGCTCGAACGTGGAAACCACACCGGCGCCCGACCCGGCCGCACAATCCGGAAACACCGATGAAGACTTTGTGTCTTCGTGTGAGTCAACGGCGGGACCGAACACAACGGCGGCAAAATTGACTTTGGTGACGACGCCGAAGCGACGATCAATGGTGTCGATTACACGGGCAGTAACAACACTTTCATGGTGCCTGATGGAACGGGCAGCTTTGCTCTTGAATTCGACGCAAAACACGACAAAAACTTCGGCAAGACGCCCAGCGGCTGATCAGCGAAAGTGACCTACGATGTGAATCCGTCGTTGAAGGCGTTCAACAATCGCCGGCCCTTGTAGATTGCGTAGGCCTGTTCTGGTTCCACGGGTCGGTTGGGGTTACCGGTTGGGTACCATTGCAAACACTCCTCGTCAATGATCAGCGTACCTTTGGCCGAATTGCGGTCGGCAGTGACGACCAACACTCGGTACTCGAAGAAAACGCCCAACCAGAGTGGCTGGTCGACCCAGTATTCTTCCTGAGGGATTCGAGCGAGTAACCGCGCCACGTGGCGGGTCGCCGTTTCGGATTCCACGTGCAACTCGTAGATATCATCGTGCTCCGAATCCAGCCCGGCAAACAGAGCGTAGATCTGTTGTGGCGGCAGGTCGAGCAGATCACTGGATACGGTTTTGGATATCGGGCCCGATATGCCGATGTTCTCGAACGATCCTGTGTCCCGCGAGTAGCCGAAACGAAATAGAAAACAGTCGACCGGCTCATCGTAGCCGGGCCAGTTGAGTGATCTCTGATCGAACAACGACATTTCGTCGGGCGGCATGGCAAATTGAGTTGGTTCGGCCAACCAAGCGACCAGCTCTCCTTCGGCCCTCGCTTCGGGAACGCGATAAACTGTGTCAATGCGTTGGTCGATCCCCAACTCTTCGGCGTAAGCCAAAACGGTCAGTCGCACGGCACGCTCTGCCGCCATTGCGATGAGCGACTCTTCGCCAACGGATTCGCCGAGTCGGGCAAGAGCAGCGGCCGCTTCGACACGCAGGCGGCGATGCGCGATCTCAAGCAGCGGGTAGATGACAGCGGCGTGCTGGTTCTCGTCAATCAACGCCAACGCATCCAACAATCCGATCATGATGGCGACCGCGTCATTAACTTGCTGCCCGAGACGCACCAACTGATCATGAGACTCGGGGGTACGCTCCTCAAGGCGCAGCATTTCTTGCGTGAGCTGTCGCAACATCGAGGCGAGTGTCAAAGCATGGTCTCGGAGCGGATGAACAGAACTGCACCCCTGTCGCGTGTAGTAGTTCGCCAAGTCCAGAATGGGTGCTGCCAGCGAGAGTTGACCGAGCTGATCGGCCAGCTTGGGAAAGAGAACGGCGATTAAATCGCTCGGAGTCGAGCGAAATAATGGAGTCATTGCCACGACGGCAGTCTGCGGCGTTTGCGGTGCAGCCACGGTGACCAGAGTGACGAACTCTTGCCACGTTTCCTCGACCGGGACGGAGGACAACAGGTTCAAGACCAGTGCTCGAAACGAGTCGTCCGCTCCGCTCGCCGCGTGGAATAGCAGGCTCAGGTTCGCCAATTGGGGCGAGACAATCGTCTCCGGCTGTTTGTGGTCGAGAACGAGTCCGAGTCCTCGCCGAATCAGCGATTCACCGAACGGTGCAAATTGCTGCGACTTCTGTTGGGCAAAGTACTCGACAAGTTGTTGCCACTGCAACACATCGACGTCGTTCCACAGTGCAGTGGACGACGCGGCGGGACCGTTATCGGCCGTGAGGGCTGGATCGTCATGGAGTTTTTGAAACAGTGGTTCAACCGACATTTCAGCAGACATGCTGGATCCTTCACTGGGTTCCAACTTTAAAACACTGGCGAATGCCAGTCCCACACATTGTGACGCGATCCTCATTCGCTGTCGACAGTTGGAATGTCGGCTATGCGGCGAACGTGGGAGGGGATGGTAGTTGCCGAATGGTGTGCGAGTGGCAGAAACGACGCAAAAGAAATAGGAATTGATCTTGACGTAAGACAGGGAAACTTGGTTCAATGCGCGAAGGTAGGAGGGTCGTTTTTGCAGGTTGTTGCCAGTGTGGTTTAATCGCCACCTTGTTCACCTCAGTGCGGCAGCCCCACCAGACTGTTTACGGACGGATCACCTTTCCTTTATCGGGCGCATGAGGGAACGGTGAGGAGTCTACATCTCAGCGCCCTTTGCTAGGAGCCATTGCATATGGCAACGAAGAAAGCTACGAAGAGAAAACCGGCAGCCAAGAAGTCTCCCAAGAAGAAGACGGCTGCCAAGAAGGCTCCGGCCAAGAAGAAGGCCGCTGCGAAGAAGTCGACGAAGAAGAAGACTGCCGCCAAGAAGGCTCCGGCCAAGCGTAAGGTAGCCAAGAAGTCGACGAAGAAGAAAGCTGCCGCCAAGAAGGCTCCGGCCAAGCGTAAGGCAGCCAAGAAGTCGACGAAGAAGAAAGCTGCTGCCAAAAAGGCTCCGGCCAAGAAGTCGACGAAGAAGAAAGCTGCTGCCAAAAAGGCTCCGGCGAAAAAGACCCGTAAAAAGAAGTAGTTTACGATCACTTCTGGCTACGGCCGACAGCTTGACTACAACAAGAAAGACCGGGTGTTATACCACTCGGTCTATTTTTTTGCCGAAATGCGCAGACTCGCTACGTCCTCCTTCTTAACGAATCGTGATCCCGAGCGGGAATTAAACCTGCTGTTTTAGCCCATTCTCCGAAGCGGCATTGACGAAAGCCCAAGGGCTAGTTAAGGTTACGACAAAAATACAGTCCGGAATTGGTAGAAATAAAGGGAGCCTAGACGGCTTTGGGTACGAAGACAGCTGCAAGCGAAGCGGTAATCAACGGCGGATTCTCGAAATTCGCCCTTTCTGGGGAACTTCTGTCAGCACTTGAAAAGGCCGGCTATGCCGAGCCGACGCCGGTACAAGCTGGTGTCATTCCGCGTGCGCTAGAATCGGTCGACGTTGTCGGCCAAGCTCGAACAGGAACCGGAAAAACGGCCGCATTCGCCATCCCGATCCTAGAAAAACTAGAGGTAAAGCGCGGCAAGCGTCCGCCTCGTGCACTGGTGCTTGTGCCGACTCGAGAGTTGGCCGTACAGGTTCGCGACGAGTTCGCCAAGCTGAGTATCGACAGCAAGCACAAGTCGGTCGCCATCTATGGTGGCAAGCCGATCCGAGGCCAAGTCGAGAGTTTGCGCGATGGTGTTGACGTGGTTGTCGGGACGCCCGGACGGGTGATCGACCACATCCGTCGCCGCACGATGCAGACCGAATCGATGGAAGTTGTCGTTTTAGACGAAGCGGACCGGATGTTGGACATCGGTTTCCGTCCCGACATCGAGCGGATTCTGCGGGTCTGTCCCACCGAACGACAAACGCTATTACTCAGCGCCACACTTGCACCACCAATTCGGCGTCTCGCCGAACGCTACATGAAAAACCCGGAGGTGCTCGATTTTTCGACGAACAGCTTAGATCACGACACGATCGACCAATATTATTTTACGGTTGACGAGACGAAGAAGTTCCCTCTGCTACTACGGTTGTTAGCTCGAGAAAAGCCGGCACAGGCAATCGTGTTCTGCCGCACGAAGCGGCGAGTGGACAAGGTGACCAAGCGGCTGCAGAAGAAGACCAGATTTGCCGGTTGCCTACACGGTGATATGGAACAACGAGCTCGCGATCGCATGATGGCCCGATTTCGCAGCGGCGAATTGCGGTTCTTGATCGCGACCGACATCGTGGGACGTGGAATCGACGTCACCAACATTTCGCACATCGTGAATTACGACATTCCCGAGTTCTGTGACGACTATGTACACCGAGTGGGACGAACCGGCCGCATGGGCCGTGAGGGTATCGCTTTCTCGTTCGTGAATCCCGAACAGGGCCATGAGCTTACTCGGATCGAACAGCGAATCAATCGCTTGTTGAAGCGTGACTCGATTCCCGGTTTCTATCTGACCCACGATGAAGAACGAGCGGGTCGCGGGGGCGAGGGCGAGGGCGATATCGAAGAGAAGCCGGCTCCACCCGAACCACCTAACTCCCGCCGCAAGCGATATCGTCGCGCGTTGTAAACGCCGAATCGCAAATCTCTGGTTCACACCAAGGCCCGAAGAGCATTTTTCGGGCCTAATTCTTGCGCCTCGACCAGTTCGGTTAAGAAAACAACACTTTCATTCTGGTTCGAGTTATTATGGTGTCGGATCAGCGGGAATGGCTCGCAACTGTTTGAAATTGCGCGACCCTGATCTCCTTTGACAAAGCCACCGTGTCGGTTCGCCGACTCAACTGGAGCCGCACCATGTTTCTGAGTGATTACGTTCATCGTTATCAGCGGTTGTTCTGCACGCTGGTCGTTGCCACCTGCCTCTTGCTCAACGGGGGCATACGCGCGGGCGAGACGATCCGAATGGCCAGTGCACCTCATCTTTCCCCAGATGGGAAAACTCTGGCGTTTAGCTGGGCCGGCGATCTTTGGACGGTGAGTTCGGCAGGCGGTGTGGCTCGACGTTTGACGCACGTCGCCTCTCGAGAGGCCGATCCGAAGATCTCTCCTGACGGCAAACGCATTGCTTTCAGCAGTGATCGCAACGGTTCGGTGCAAACGTATGTCATGAGTATTGATGGTGGAGAACCGACTCAGCTCACCTTTCATTCCGATGGGAGTCGAGTTGCCGGTTGGTTCCCGGACGGACAATCGCTGTTGATCAGGGGGCAACGAGATCAGTACTGGCGGCACGCGGAGCGTTTCTTCCGTATCGCGGCGGACAAACGGTCGGCCGAACAACTGTTGTTTGATGCCTACTGTAGCGAACCGAGCATTTCTCCCGACGGCACCAAAGTTCTTTTCAACCGCGAAGGGGAACGCTGGTGGCGAAAGGGATATGCTGGCAGCCGAGCAGCTCAGATCTGGGAATACAACCTAAAGGAAAAGAAGTTCACCGAAATCGTCAACCGCGACTCCGAATCGCGAATGCCGGTCTGGCGGGGGAACGACGGACGTGCTTTCCTGTACGTCAGTGGCGAGGGCGGCTCGTTCAATCTATGGGCGCGACACATCGAAAGCGGAGAAGAAGAACAACTGACCGACTTCGGCGACGATTCGGTGCTTTGGCCGACCGCATCCGCCAACGGGTCGACGATTGTTTTTCGGCACCTGTTCGACTTCTATCGCATCGACGAGAAGCAAGCGGCGCCGCAAAAGATCGAGATCACTATCGAGGGTGACCAAGGCTACGAAGATCGCCTGCGGCGCACGTTGACGACAGCCACGGACGCCAGCTTTAGCCAGGACGGATTGGAGATCGCGTTTATTGCCGGTGGCGATCTGTGGGTTATGGACACCGTACTGCTTGAACCGCAGCAGGTCACCGACACGGTCGAGTTTGAGCGTGATGTCGCATTTTCACCGGATGGTAATTCTCTTTTGTACATCAGTGACCGGGGCGGACAATCCGATATTTGGTTGGCAACGCGGAGTGACGAGCAACGTTATTGGTGGCAGAACGAACAATTCAACCACAAGCAGATCACCGACGACGGCGAAATGGAAACATCGCTGGCATGGAACTCGGCCGGCGACAAGATCTCCTTCGTGCGTTCCCTCGGGACGTTACGGATCATGAAACTCGATGGGAGTGAGATGCGTGATCTGGTTCAGTCGTGGAACCGCCCTCGCTACGATTGGTCGCCCGACGGCAAATGGATGGTCTACTCGTTGAGCGACGCGGAGTTCAATCGCGACATCTTCATCGCACCGATTGACGGGTCACGTGAACCGTTCAATCTATCCCGTCATCCGGACAACGAGTACTTTCCAAAATGGTCCCCGGACGGACGAATGATCTCCTTCGTCGGGCGTCGCCAGGGTGACGAGGTAGACATTTACTATGTCTTCCTCACGGCCGATCAGGACGAGGTCAGTTCTCGCGATCGAAAACTAGAATCGGCCCTCGAACGCTTGAATAAATCGCGTCCGAAATCAAAACCCAAGGATGATGCCAAGAAAGAAGAGAACGGAGAAACAAAAGAGAAAGCAGAAGAGAAGGACGAAAAAAAGGCTGGGGAGAAAGAGGAAAAAGTAGCGAAGGTCGAGATCGATTTCTCCGGAATCTACGAGCGGATCAAGCGAGTCTCGATCAACAACACCAGCGAAACGAGTCTTTTGTGGTCACCCGACTCCAAGCGTTTGGCGTTTCAGGCAACCGTCGACGGGAAACGCGGGACCTATACGATCTCGATCCCCGACAATCCCAAACCGACGTTGTTAACAACGACTACTGGCTCAAACGCCCGTTGGTTGTCGAAGGGAAACTCCATTGTGTGGCTGGTCAGTGGGAAGCCGGCCAGTCATTCGGGGACGGGGGGAGTGGCGAAGAGTTACTCGTTTACGGCGCGGCAGCAACTCTCGCAATCGGCACGTCATGTCGCGGCGTTCGATGAATGCTGGCGGGCCATGCGAGACAATTTTTACGATGGCAACTTGAATCATCGCAATTGGGATTCGGTTCGTCGAAAATACCGAGTGGCTGCGGCGTCGGCAAAGAACATCACCATGCTCGCCGACGTAGTCCACATGATGCTGGGAGAGCTCAACGGATCACACCTCGGTTTCCGAGTCTCAAGTCAATCCAACCCGCCAGCCTGGCGGGAGACCACGGCGCATTTGGGAGTCCGCTTCGTCGCCGGCTTCCAGGGTCCAGGCCTAAAGATTCGCGATCTGCTGCCCGATAGCCCGGCCAGTCGAGTGAAGAGTCGACTGGCGGTCGGAGAAGTCATCCTGGCGATTGATGGCCAACCGGTCGATCCGGCGATGGACCTGACGACCGTACTGAACGTCGTGTTGCCTTGCGATATGAAACTTAAAGTGAAGGGAGTTGATGACGTTGAACGCGAGGTCACCATTCGGCCGTACAGCTATTCATCCGCTCGCGGTGCACTCTACGAGAAGTGGATCGACGATAGTCAACAAGCCGTTTCCGCAGCATCCGACGGGCGACTGGGTTACATGCACATCCGCGGTATGAACATGTCGAGTTTCTACCGATTCGAACGAGAATTGTACGAGGTGGCAGCTGGGAAAGACGGAATCGTGATCGACGTGCGCGAGAACGGTGGCGGTTCGACGACCGATCACCTGTTGACCATTCTCACTCAACCAGTCCACGCGATCACCGTACCACGCGGCGGCAGTGAGCCCGGTTACCCTCAAGACCGTAAAATCTATGCGACTTGGCGGAAGCCGATCGTCGTCTTGTGCAACCAGAATAGTTTCAGCAACGCCGAGATCTTCAGTCATGCGGTCAAGACATTGAAACGAGGCAAAGTGGTTGGCGTCACAACTGCCGGCGGCGTGATTAGTACCGGTTCGACACGAATCATGGATCTCGGTACGTTGCGGATGCCGTTCCGCGGCTGGTACGTACTGGGCACAGGCGAAGACATGGAACGCAATGGGGCCGTACCTCACCACATCCTTTGGCCGAAGCCGGGTGAATTGCCACAAGGGAAAGACCGGCAGTTACAACGGGCGATCAAAGCCCTGTCGGCTGACGTAAAAAAATGGAAGAAGATACCCAGACCAACGTTGCGAAACGCTAGCGATCGAGATTGAGGCACATCGCTCTCAGGTATCCCCTATACTACACCCTGTTTCATACGATCAGGGCGGGTTTGCATGAGTGAATTCGATTGGTTTCTCGTATTTCTCCTCAACGGCGGCGTGATTGTCGTCGGGCTGTATCTTGCCAGAGGAACTCGTTCCAGCAGTCAGTGGTTTTTGGCAGGTCGCTCACTTCCATGGTGGGGCATTGGACTGTCGATGTTTGCCACCAACGTCGACAATGCCGACTTGGTCGCGGTAACCGGCAGCACATACAAGGAAGGACTCCACATCATCTCGGTGTACGCGTTGGGGAGTGCCGCCGGTGGCATTCTGGCTGCGTTCTGCGTCGTACCCGTCATCTACCGCGCAGGCTTTTACACCAATGCCGAGTACCTCGAATCGAGGTTTGGTCCGTCGATGCGTGTGCTCAGTGCACTCATCCAGCTGCAGTACCGCAGCAGCATGCTCGGCCTGATGATCTGGTCGGTTTACTTGTTACTGACACGATTGGTCGACATGCAACCGATCGAGGCCTGGGGCCTGATCGTAGGCGCGGTTGTTTTCGCGGGATTCTATGCTGCTTGGGGCGGGCTGAAGGCCGTCGTCTGGACCGATGCCCTGCAGGGCCTGATCATGATGGCGGGTGGCCTGGCGATTTTCTGCGCCGTTTGGAATGCGGTTGGTGGCTGGAGCGGATTGACGGAGTCCCTACAAGCAGCGGATGCCGCCGCCGATACACACTTGGCCGACTTGACTCACATCGGCCGCTACCGAGGTGAACACGGAGCCACACCACCCATACTGGTCGTTGTTGCCTGGACGATCATCGGTTGTGGCTATTGGACCGTGAATCACACCCAAACGATGCGGTTGATGGGTGCCAGGTCGCTGTGGGACATGCGGATGGCGGCCTTGTTCGGCGTCTCCATCAGCTTGCCGATCATGATCAGTTGTGCTTTTCTCGGAGTGATCGGGCGAGCCCTACCTGCTTTCCAAGGTATGGATAATCCCGACGAACTCTACCCGATGTTGGCAGACGAATTCCTCGGATGGGGCTGGAAGGGTCTGGTCGTAGCCGGCGTTCTCTCCGCCGCCGTGAGCACATTCGATTCGATGGGTGCCTCGCTGTCGGCCGTCTTCACCAGAGACATCTACGCCCGCTTCATCGTCAAAGACCGTGACGATGCGCACTATGTTCGTGTCGGACGATGTGCAACCGTTGGCGTCTTGGTGCTGGGCTTCCTTTACCTACCATTCATCTGGACGCAAGAGAACATGCTTCGCGCGTTCACGACTTTGATTCCCGTTTTTGTAACGCCTCTGCTAACCACGTACGTTGTGGGAGTTCTGCTTCCCGTGCACCGGGCAAGCGGATGGATCGGTATCATGATCGGGTCCGCCTACGGTTTACTGGCGTTGGTTGGTCGAGAGTTTCCCGAAATTGTCGAACTTCCGGTACTCGTTTCCGGTCGTTGGATGGCGTTGATATGGTCATTGTTGATCACCGCCACAACGATGGCAGTGGTGACATTGATCGCCGGTCGCGATCACTCGGCGCAGACTCCGTTGAAAGAATCCGGCTGGCTGGGACGCAGCCGCGAACAGTTGCCAAAAATCCTCGAGCATCCGTTTGCCGGCGAGGTGCCGCTGTTAGCCAATCCCAATCTATGGGCCGCGTTGGTCCTGGCGGGGAGCGCGTGGGTGGTGTTCGGTTTGCTTTGGTAGTGACGTTGTGAGTGAAAGGTAGTCTCGACGATGAGAATTGTGGAAGTTGAAGTCACTGGCCTGGTCGGTGGCACGGTGGATGGCGGTTGGCCACAGGGTCACGAGCCGCAGGAGAACCTTCATTCACTAGTGAAGGTTTCGACCGACGAGGGTCTTATCGGTTGGGGCGGGTGCTTTACATCCGCATCGCTGGTAGCTGGTGCGATGGAGTTGATGTGGCCCCTGTTGCGGCACGAATCGGCCGTCGAACCGGAACGCGTCACCGAGACGTTACGTCAGGCAACGTTTTGGCAGGGTCGCGGCGGTTCGGTCGAGCACGCGATCAGCGGCCTCGACTTGGCGTTGTGGGACTTGTTTGGCAAGGCGTGCCAACAACCCGTATCACGGCTTCTCGGTGGTATCTATCGGGACAAAATTCAACCGTACGGGTCGATTCTCTTCGATGAACCCGAGCCATTGCGGCGGACATTGCACGATGTGGTGGCCCGCGGGTTCCGCGCCATCAAGTTGGGATGGAGGCCTTTTGGACGTCGAGACCGCCGGTTTGATGAGCTGCTGATACGGACCGCCCGCGAAGCCGTCGGCGATGACGTAGAAATCATGGTGGATGCAGGAGGAAGCGAACAGTTCTGGCCCCACGGTCTCAATTGGGCGCGGGAAACGGCCAAGATGTTGGCGGATTACGGCGTCGTTTGGTTCGAAGAAGCACTGCCACCCGATGACCTGGAGGGGTTTATCGAGTTGACCAAGCAATCCCCCGTGCCGATCGCCGGCGGCGAAGTGCTCACTCGTCGCCAGTCCTTTCTGCCGTGGATCGAACGCAGAGCACTCGACATTGTGCAGCCGGACTGCACTAAGAACGGTGGACTCAGCGAATCCCGGAAGATCGCCTGGGCGGCCTTCGACCATAACATTCTGGTCGTGCCGCACGGTTGGAACACGGCGGTCGGGTTGGCGGCCGACTTGCAGTTCGCCGCTTCTCTGCCCGTCGCGCGTTATGTCGAGTACTTAACACCGTGCGCTTATATTGAAGCGTTCCTGGAAGAGCCCTTCAGACTGGATGACGACGGTTACCTGCCGATTCCTATGGAGCCTGGACTCGGAATCAAAATCGACGAAGAGAAATTAGCGCGGTTCACCGGTGCCGTGCATTGTTTTCAAGCGTAGACTCGAAGAAACTGTGCGCCACCATCGACAAATCAGCCGGCATGCGCTAGCGTCCGGTTTTCCGGCGACGCATTTATTATCAGCAATGAGAACGGTGGGCTAGCGCCCAGCGGCTGGTACATTGGCAGAGCCAGTGCCACACATTTGATTCCATCAGGAGATGAGTTCGCGGATCACATGTCCGTGGACATCGGGTAGTCGGCGGTCGATACTGTTGTGCCGTACGGTCAGTTTGCGGTGGTCGATACCCAGCAAGTGCAGGATCGTAGCGTGGATGTCGTAGACCTGCGTGGGGTTGTCGCGGTCGAGTGGTTTGTATCCCCATTGATCCGACTCACCATGCGTCATGCCGCCTTTGATCCCACCGCCGCAGAGCCAGTTGGTAAAGACATACGGATTGTGATCGCGTCCCTTGCTACCCTGCGTACTCGGCATGCGACCAAACTCGGTGGTCCACAAGATAATGGTATCCTTCAACATGCCACGTTGTTTCAGGTCCTTGATCAACGCCGACGCGCCGTGTGCCATGCCCAGTGCCAACGGTCCCTGGTCGCGTTGAATATCTTCATGAGAGTCCCAGTTGCGGCGTGGAAAACTGTTGTCGTTACCCGACCAGATCTGCACGAACCGCACACCTCGCTCCAGCAGTCGTCTGGCGACAAGGCACTTACGGCCGAAGTAGTCGGTCTCCTCAAGCGGATTAATCTTCTTGTCAAACGTTGTTCGCCCGTGGTCCAGTCCATACATCTTCAAAATATGCTTCGGTTCTCGCGACAAATCGAGCGCATCCGGAGCACTTAATTGCATCTTCGCAGCCAACTCGTAGCTGCGAATCCGTGCTTCCAACCGCGAATCGCCTTCACGTTCCTGTAGATGTTCACGATTCAATGCAGCCAACAAGGTCAGGGCCTTGGTGTCGCTGTCCGGCGTGACGTACTTCGCTCTGGGCAGCAGATCCGCAATGGGACTCTCGGTGCCAGGGCGAATAATTGTTCCCTGATGATGCGTCGGAAGAAAGGCGGCGCCCCAGTTTTTCGGTCCGTTGGAACCGAATCCGCGACGATCGGGAAGCACGACGAAGGTCGGTAAATTTTCGTTCGCACTTCCCAACGCGTAGCTGATCCAACAGCCCATTCCTGGGAATCCGGGACTATCAAAGCCAGTCGCTTGCAGGTACGTCGCCTGGCTGTGCACGCCCGTTTTGCCGATCAAATTGTGAACGAAAGCCATCTCATCGACGACTTCGCCAAGTGGTTCCACGACTTCGCTGAGTGGTTTTCCGCACTCGCCGTACGGTTGGAACTTGAAGGGAGACTTCATCCACGGTCCAAGCCCGTTTTGAAACGCCTCGACGTGCTCGCCAAAATCGGACTTTTCGCCGTGGTGTTTCTCCAAGGCCGGTTTGTAGTCGAAAAGGTCGAGGTGACTCGCCGCACCAGCCATGAATAGTTGGATCACTCGTTTGGCCTTGGCCGGATGATGCAACACCTTGACGGTCGCGCCGCTTCCTGGGCGGATGGACGCCGCCCTTGCGTCTTCATTTTGCAACAAACTCATCAGAGCCAGACTACCGAATCCGCTGCCAAGCTGTTGTAGAAGATGCCGTCGATTCATGTTGGAGTTCCCCAATGAGCCCGTCGACCCGGGAGCGCCCTTATTCTGGGATGAAGAGTTGTTCACTATTCCAAGCTCTGCTAATCGACGAATACAAATTCATTTAAGTTAAAAAGCAACCGACACAGGTTCTCGTTTCCAAATTCGTCAGCATATTTCATCAGTATCATTCGCTGCTGCCGCGTTGGCCGACGCCCGGTTATCAGCTCGAATGACCGCTCAACACGCTCGGCCGGATCATCAAACTCGCTCTCAATGCGTTTGGCAAAGTCCTGGGCCATCTGCAACATGAATTTGTTGTTTAACAGTGAAAGCGCCTGCAATGCGGTCACTGTTTCGTCACGTTTGGCGACACTCTGCGACGAGTCGGCGCAATCCAGAGTCGTCATGAACGGATCGGGTTGACTGCGAACGATGAACCGATAAATACTGCGGCGATGGGTCAGAGGATCTTTAGGATTGTGTTTGTGATACTCGTAATGAGGAGAGTGCTCCGGACGTTCGAGAACAAACAGTTGAAAACCGGGCCCGTACATCGTTCGGTTCAATTTTCCGCTCACCGATAACACCGAGTCTCGTACTTCTTCAGCCGTAATTCGTCGGCGGTTCGTCCGCCAAAGGTAGACGTTTCCGCTGTCGATTTCATTGTTTTGCTTGTTGTGTAATGACGACTGACGATAAACGGAACTTGTCACTATTAGTTTGTGCAGTTTCTTGAGGGACTGCCCTCCGTCGCGAAATTCCACGGCCAGCCAGTCGAGCAGTTCTGCGTGCGACGGCTGTTGTCCCATGCGGCCAAAATCGTTCGGCGAATCAACGATGCCACGGCCGAAATGATACTGCCACACGCGATTGACAATCGAACGCCAAGCTAGAGGATTGTCGCGATGCACCAACCAACGGGCCAGCGCCACGCGTCGGTCGCTTTCCCCGTGCGACGTGGGCAGTGCAAACCGCCAATCCACTTTAGCGATGACGGGAATGGTGCCGGCCTCGACTTTTTGACGTGGCTCCAAAATGTTGCCCCGATTTAAAACGTGGATCTCACGAGGCTTACCGCCGTTGGCTGCCGTACCAACAAAATTCCCTGTTCCGCGATGGATTGTTCCGGCGTAGACCTTTCCTTGTGGCGGCAGTGCCTTCATGTCGGCGGAACTCGTTTTGATAGCCGTTCGATTCGTGGCGATTGCCGTTTTCAATTCGTCGCTCAGAGCACGAGCGAGGACGGTTGCCCTCGCTGCAGTCAGTTTCGCGATCTGCTCCTTTGTGTTCGAGTCCGTGGCCACACCAAAGTAATAACCATCAACGAGGTTTTTTCGCTGCCAGCGGACGGGGGCTTGGATCGAATCGAGTGAAGTTACGGTCTTTCCTAACGCCATATTTTGGCCATCGGTGTTCAAAATCACCATCTCGGCCATCGCAAAAATATAATCGTTCATGCGGGTGGCAAGCTTTGTTGCCGTCATCCGAACATAGCGAGCCTCAAGTCCGGCGGCCGCTTTGACACTCTGTGGATTCGTACCCGGATTGGTGACATCCGCGTTCGTGTGATCCACCAACACGGTCACCTCCGAACGAAAATCAGCATTGTCGCTAGCCTCGATTTTGTACCGCGGGGGAAATCCGAAACCGTGTCCGATGCCGTTGAAGTCGTCGTGGCAACCGACATAGACAACGGACTCGATCGGCATTGATTCACCGAGGTCGACTTGAACCCACTTCACCGTTTCCGGCTTCGGTTCGATGTTGCTGTGATAACCAAACTCAGGTCGGACTCCGCCCTTCGCTTCATTCGCCTTATGCAACTGAGAGAGTTTGGCATCGATTGCCTCGAGTTCTTTTCCGGCGACCTTCTTTGCCTTGCTGTCGAGGACGATCTTCTCGGCAGCGAGCTTTTCCTGCTGTGTTTTCAACTCCACGCGACGCCTGGCTGTCTCCGGATCGGAATCGTAGAGTCGGTCGGTGCGATCGAGCGCAGCGAAGACAGCCTGCAAGCTGTAGTAATGTTCTTGGGTGATCGGATCGAACTTGTGGTTGTGGCAGCGGGCACACTGGACCGTTGTGCTGCAAAACGTGTTCATGGTCGAGCTAACCATGTCGTCGCGATCGAGGTGCCGGGCAATACGGCCGTCAATTTTGGTCTCGGGAACTTCAGCATGTCCGATAAAATCCCAAGGTCCGGCGGCAATGAATCCGGTGGCCGTAATTCCGTCGAGTGTGTGCGGCCAGAGCACATCACCGGCAATTTGTTCCATGACAAATCGTGAGTACCTCTTGTCTGCATTCAACGATCGAATGACATAGTCTCGATACGGCCAAGCGTTCGGTCGCAGTTTGTCCTTGTCGTAACCGTGCGTATCAGCGTAGTGAACAACATCCAACCAATGCCGCGCCCAATGTTCACCGTAGTGTTTCGAATCGAGAAATCGATCGACCAAACGTTCATAGGCCATCGGCTCATCATCTTGCACGAAGGCTGTGATAGCTTCCGGAATGGGTGGTAAACCGAGTAAGTCAAAACTCAATCGGCGAATCAACACGGCCCGTTCTGCTTCCGGCGCGGGCGACAACCCTCGCTCGGTCAACTTTTGCTGAATGAATGCATCCACGGGCGTTCGCTGCCTGAGTTGCCCACCGACCGTCTCGCCCTCGACGCTAGATGGGATCATTGGTCGCTGCAAAGGGCGTAACGACCACCAGTTTAGATCAGCGACGCGGGGTGTCGTTAACTTGAGCTCGGCCGGCCAATTGGCTCCGTTGTCGATCCATTCTCGAATGGCGGCAATTTCCGCTGCCGATAATGGGTCGGCATTCTTTGGCATCTCCGCCTTGCCGTCGACCGGGGTGATCACTTCGATCAGGTGGCTCGCAGCAGATTCACCCGCCTCGATGTATCCGTCTGCAAACGCAGTCGCCACCGTTTGAAGAGAAAAATCGCCCTTGTGATCCTTGTCATTGTGGCAACCCAGGCATCGTTGCGTCAGGATCGGCGCCACGTGCTTGCGAAACTGTTCATCCGCGGCGGCAAACGCCGACAGTGACCCAAGGAGCAAGCTCCATACGACGATTGCCGGCAGTGGTTTAATGGTCTGACTCACGTCGCTCTACTGTCCCTTCATTAATTCACCACAAGTGCCGCAAGACTGAGTGAACTCTCAATTCTAGCCGATCTGGCCCAGAAATACTCGCTCCATCGAGGTACGAACGAACATCTTCCAGGAGCATTGCCGAACTCGCTTTCCTCAGTCAAAATCAAGATCTAGTGTGTGGCACTGGCTTCGCCAGTGCTATGGTCCGGCGCGATTCAATACCCGAGGCTAGCGTCTTCGGCTCAAAAGGTGAAACAACATGACTCGGTATGTCTCTTGGTCACTCGCGATGCTGCTGCTCTGTACCTCGTTGGTGCAAGCGGAAAGACCGAACGTTCTGTTCATCCCCATTGACGACATGAACGATTGGGTGGGACACCTTGGCGGTCATCCGCAATCGATTACACCGACGTTGGATCGCCTGGCCAGTCGGGGTGTCGCGTTTTCCAGTGCCCACTGTGCGGTGCCGGCCTGCAATCCTTCGCGTACGGCCTTGCTGACGGGATTGCGACCATCGACGACAGGCGTTTATTACAATTCGAATCCTTGGCGACCGGTACTGCCGGACGTGATCACGCTGCCGAGACATTTCAAAGATAACGGTTACTTTTGCGCGGGGTTCGGTAAGGTGTACCACGGGCGGTATGCGGACCCGAGTGACTGGCACATTTGGGGCAGCGCTCCGGGTGACTCGAGGAAGCCAGGCAAAGCAAAACACCTCACCGATGGCGGTGTGGGTGGCATTCGTTTTGGCCCGCTGAGCAATCCCGACGAGGAGATGATCGATCACATCAACGTCACGCGTGCGATTGAACAGATCAACCGCAAGCACGACAAACCGTGGTTTATCGCCTGTGGGTTGATCAAACCCCACATGGCATTCAGCGTTCCGAAAAAGTACTTCGACAAGTTTCCACTCAAGTCGATCGAGCTGCCGAAAGTACCGGCAGATGATCTTGATGATATCCCAGCTGCTGGCATCAAGATGGCCAAGCCAAACGGTGACCACGCCAAGATCATCAAATCGGGTCGATGGAAGGATGCGGTCCAATCCTACTTGGCAACGATCAACTTCGCAGACGCACAGCTCGGTCGACTGATCGACGCTCTGGACCGAAGCCCGTACAAGGATAATACGATCATCTGTTTGTGGTCGGACCACGGTTGGCATCTGGGTGAAAAACAGCATTGGCGCAAGTTCGCGTTGTGGGAAGAAGCGACTAAGGCGCCAATGATCTGGATCGTGCCGGGAGTGACACCTGCGGGCCGTGTCTGTGCGCGTCCGATTGATTACATGAATATCTATCCCACGTTAAATGACCTATGCCAGCTTTCCGCCCCCAAAAATCCAAAGGGTCAACAGCTGGCAGGCCTCAGCATGAGAACCCTGCTGGCCGACCCGAATTCCGCGTGGGAACGTCCCGCGCTGACGACTTATGGGCGAAACAATCACTCTCTTCGAGGAGAGCACTTCCGATACATCCGTTACGCGGACGGCAGTGAAGAACTTTACGACCATCGAACCGATCCGATGGAGTTCACCAACCTGGCGAAGAAGCAGGACCTGTTCGATGTGAAGAAGCGATTCGCCAAGTGGCTGC
>LWDU01032103.1_pt1 | contig 39610 bp, 27 predicted proteins | sample 727161 | NCBI WGS metagenome assembly LWDU01 (sample SAMN04566230, study PRJNA314399) | hydrothermal vent metagenome | isolation source: deep sea hydrothermal plume seawater | place: Mexico: Gulf of California, Guaymas Basin | collected 2004-07-11
TGTTTCCATGGAATACACAGTGCTTGACCGGCTCTCAGGATTACCTAGACCTGGAATCCATCGCCTACAATCCTGATGACCCTTCGGAGATTGATGTCTATCCGGGTTTCACCTGGCAGGCGATGATGTACATCCACGGCCCCTCGCTCACTCCACTCGTGCTGTCCTTCATTGGGTACGTTGCCCTGATGAGGGGACTGAAAGGCCCCGAATATGGCCTGTGGAGCAGGGTCAGGGATTCATTTGACGGCATTTTCGATGGACAGAAGTAGGCCAACTGGCTGCCCAGTATGGTTATTCAGTGGCCGAAACAAACGCCACCCTTTCATGAGTTTCTCGCACATGAGTGTCGGATGGAAATATAGTGTGATTTTAGTCTTCAACACTCCAAATTATTGAAGTTGTAGTTGTAATGTGAAATTATCAATGCCTTGAGATAGATTATCAGACAAGCGCTGGTGATTCCGATTTTGCCGTCATGATTGCTTTGGCAATTAGGGTGATTCCGAGTATCATAATAATGATGCTGGCCCACATTGGGAAAAGAAATACCATCGTTTTCGGAAGGAAGAAAATCAGAGTTTCGCCACGGGCATATTCACCACCCATTCCAGCAGTTAGCAATATCATTCCAGTCGCTACCATTCCCAGTGAAGGGTGCAAGTAACCTTCTTGGCGCCCCATTTTGATACGTTTCCACAATACGCCGATAGACAAGCCGATGGCGGACATCGAAGTTAGCATTTTATTGGCCAATAGTGGGCTGCTGATCTCGTCACCTTGGATTGAATTCAGCCCCGTAATTATTGCCAATGGCGTAAACAATAGCCCACCTGCAAGCGCCCAATGGGCAACTGAATCTTTGACCACAGGGCCTTTTTCAATGAACATCATGAGAAAACAAAAACCGGCGAGAGAAAACATTCCGATAGTTAACTCAGTAGTTATCACGTGTAAAGTCGATGCAGAAATCATTGCAAGCCACCACCCTCATTTTTGTCGAGATATCCTTGGCCATAATGCCGCCACTGTTCCATGCTCCACCCTATTGGAATCCCCTCAAGAGGAATAGTTGGCATTGGCGCTGGGGTGGGAACTAGTTGTGGTAGTGTGGCTGGCGCTGATGCGAGGGGTGGAGGAAGTTGGCTGGTGGCAAAATGGGTTGCTTCAACCAATGCGGTTGCATCGATTGCAATCGGAATTTTCTCACCACCACCACCACCACTAGGGCGTTGCAACATTACCAGGCCAGCAAACAATAGCATCATAGCCATGCCTTGTAGAAATAATGCCGGCTCCTCAACCTGCCATGCCGGCTCTTGGGAAATTAGTGCAAACCATGGGGTGGTTTGTGTTGGCCCTTCACCGTTTAGATGGGCTCGCCATTCTATCTTCCCCGCATTGACTGCTGCGGGCAGGGTGAATTCACCTTCGCTCACATTGAGACTTTGGGTGACTCCGCCTTCAGTACGCCACTCAACGGAAAATGAATCAACATCATCTGTCACCAATTCAATTGTGGTTTCCTCGCCTAATGAACGAGTTGAGGGGGGTGTGAAATCAGAGGATAAACGCGGCAGGTTTTCTGGTGGCTCAACTACTGAGAGTGAAATTGTTGGTGAATTACCATGCTCGGGTTGTGATGTGCCACCATGATGGATGCTAGCTAGCAATTCGTAATTGCCTGCTACCGGCGCCCTAAGCGTCCAAGTGAAGGTTATATTTGCTGCCGAACGGGCGACCGATTTCTCAACGTAATTATTGGCTCCGCCATTGGGGTCAGCGACAATTTCCCAACCTTCATGGGCAGGGGTATCTTTGGCCCCTCGGTCATTGATTAGAAGGAATACTCCAAGCATTCTTTGATTGGATAATTGGGGGTTTTCGACCACTACATCAACCGTTGTCAATAATCCGGCCCAAACTTGCTGTTGCGCAACCACTGAAACTACCGCTGCACTAGTGACGTTTTGTCCAGCATCGCCATGGCACGACCCTCCACATTGTTGTGATTGGATACTATCTCCTTCACCGCCCGGATTAGCCGTTGAAAGCGAAGCGGTACAAATTAACAAAATTAAGGCGAGGACAAAGCGATGTCGCATTCAATCCCTCCTTGGGATGAAGGTTGAGGCAATGCCGGCTCCGCCAGCAAGTATCATTATCAAGGCAAAAATTGTGCCAAATCCAGCCTCTGGTCCAGCGGCTTCCACCATATCATCAACGGTCAATTCTGCAGTTGTAATTGGCCCTGAAGCGACTACGGTTTCACCGACGATAGGATAGACTTGATATTGATGTATTCCGACTATTGTTGGCAAGTCAGTCCAAGTATTGCTGGATGTTTGACCTAGGCTGATTCCGTCCCGATACACTGCCCAATTCTCAGCACTACCTTCCCAAGTTATCACAATACTGTTGCCGGTTTTTTCGGCTCGTAAATCATCAGCACTTGGTGGAGATGAAGCCGATAAAGAAATTGTTGTATTGGAACTTGCCCCATTATCGTCATAGACGACCAGTAGGACATCGGTTGAAGTCGAGGTTGGGGCAATAGTAATTTCAAGCCCACCATATTCCTGCCCATCAATAACCCAAAGTGCATCGCTGATTACTCCATCAACATCTATCGAAGTGCTCGCCGACAATATTGTGGGCACACTAATCCAAGCCGCCTCCTCTGTAGTAATCTTGGCCTGAGGTTCAATGTTGGCTATGACATAGACTTGTGAGACTGTGATGCCATCAAAAGTACCATCGTTTGGAGTGGCTAAAAGAGTCCAGACATCGTTAGGAGCCAAGCGATCAGCGGGTATGCTGGCAACATTACCCAAATTAGTAGCAAACCCATTTTTCAACCACACATAGGTGATACTTACGTCATCGTCATCTATATCATATGTGATAATTGTAGGGGTTAGATTAGACAGTGAATCTGGATTGAACGGCCCGGAAATTAGCAGCGCCGGTTGTGCGCTAATGACTGTGAATGAGGCTGATATAATATTGGAATAATCAAGGCCGTCCCAAGCCCTAGCATCAATTCTAACGAAATCACCAATTGAATATTCAGCAAGTGCTGCGTTGAATGAGACGTTATTCACATAAGTCGTTAAATCCAACTCAAGGGTGTCGTTGGGGTCGGCATCGGAAAATTGCCAATCAAGATTGTAATCAAGGGCCATGGTCGATTGATTGGTGTCTATGTTGAAACTTTCAAGGACTGGGGGGGAATTGACGATATTTGTCGTGGCAGAAGTAAGCCATTCCGACCATGCTTCGCCATCATGAACTCGGACTTTAACTGCCCAAAGTTGGCTCTTGGCAGTATGAGAGGTGGGTAAGGTAGCGGCGGTTATTGTGGGATATTCAGTGCCATTCAAGAGCCATATTATCTCGGCCGATTCTTCACTATCGCCGGCATCAACATCACTACTAGTCCAAATCGCCACCATAGCAGTCGAGGTGTTGATAGTTCCCGGTGAGATGCTTACTGTGGACATTACTGGGGCGGCATTAGAACTGCCAATAGTCACCGATTGAATCGAATACCATTGACTGACATCTATACCGTCACTCGCCATTAATTCAGCGTGCCACACATCGCCGCTGCGCACCGCTATATTTGGCACAGTCAACTCACCATCGAAAGTGGATATGCGGGCTCCATCAACATACCAACGAGTGTCGGAAATGGCCGCTGAATCACCACTGTCAGCATCATTAATAATCACAGATAGGGACAGATCGTCCCCCTCTAGTGGTTGAGTTGGGTAAATAGATGCAGAAGAAAAGGTTGGGGCAGAATTGAGGATGGTTTTGGTATTTGAATCAACGGTAATGCCGAAATCTACGCCATCAGAAGGAGTGACTGAAGCATTCCAAACCTGACCTTTTGCTGTGCTGGCGGAGCCTACACTAGATTGGTCATTCAATGATGAAATTAATGTCCCGTCGCGATACCAGCGAATTTGAGTTCCCGATTCGGCATCGTTTTCAGCATCGGAATATGAGTAAGATAGGGTCAGCGTATCAGTAGTTGCTGGATTTACTGGGCCGAGATTTAATGAGGATACACTCGGGGGTTGGTTAGCTTGCGTAGATTCTGTTGATTGGACCGAAGTACCACCTTTGCCATCACCAGTATTGGCGTTGTTATTATTGGCGCCGATGACCATTAGGTCGAATGTCGCAGTGCCTGAACCCGATTGAGGGGCTGTCCAATCAACGGTCCAAGATGTCCCGCCGTTGCTTGAATGAGTAGCCGAATCGCCGGTGGAATTTACCTTTGCATAGGTGCTGGGATTAGAAAAAACGCCGATGTCAGCATCGAGTGAAAAACCTCCATGATTGTATGATGAAGAGGTCATGGCGATATTCAAAGTGTAACTTGCACCTGGGTTGTAAGAATTTGGAACGCCGGTAAAGGTGAATTGAACGCCACCTGCATAATGGCAAGAGCAACCGGTGCCACTGCCGAATTTACCGGTTTTTTTCCCCTCAATAGAGGCGGGAATTGTTGCCATTAACAGCAAGATGACCACAACCAATAATGCGCGTCTCATATTATTGGGGGTAATCTAAAGGGGTATCAATATACCCCTGCATGGTCATATCCAAAATTGCTGATTATCCATACAAGTATTAGAATTCTCATCCCATATCAAGTGCTCTCCTATGTATGGCGTTTGTTCAAGGAGGGTTCTTTGAACAGGATGCCGCCTCAACCTTTATTCCGCAGAAGTTTCTGGAACCATCATGGTTGAAATTCAATGTCCTCATTGTGATGAAGATATTGAATTAGAGGATGGTGCCTCTGGATTATTTGATTGCCCACATTGTGATGAGGAGTTTTCATGGAGTAGTGGAACCAAATGGTCATTGAATAATATTGTGAAATGGATGAACATTATTGCAGCGGTGATTTTCGTTATTGGCCTGGTTTTGTTTCTGATTGTTTTGTATCTACTCATGGGTGGAGGTGCAGCGGGTGGATTCGGTCTTGGATGGATTATCTTCGGCCCAATTGGGATGATGATCCTAGGATTAACTGTATCTTACCTATCCCTTCTCGTCTGGATTATTGGGAAAAAGATTCGTGAAGAACCCGTTCACAAAGTCCTATTCTATTCCGCATTTGCACCATTAGTCATTTTTCTAATGATCATGTTTCCTATCAGAATAGTAGGTGGCTAATGCAAAAGGTTCATCCGGTGTGACTAAACAACAATTACCGCTTCAACTATTGTTGTAATTATTAGTTTCTCTTTGGCATCACCCGTGTAAAATAGGCGGCAATGTATTGAACGAAATGGTTAAATTACTCCCCCCCATCCTATAAGCCATGAAGATTAATTTTTCGATTCTTATTCTCATGATGTTGTTGTTGAACGGCTTACCCATGGCATCAAGTCAGGGCGGATCTGCTGCTGCTGTATCGCTCTCCTGCGATGAAGGAGCCATATTCATCAATGATTCGTTATTGGAAGTCAATTTCACAGTCGCTTGTACTGTTTCCAATCCTTCTTCAAACGAAGAGGTCATCTCATTGAATGCAACGTCTAATGAAGCATTTACAATTGAAGCCATTGATGATGTTGTGGTGGGTGCGGGTCAAGACGTGGAAGTGAACATTAGCGCCGTTTCAATTCATCGTATTGGGCTTTCAAAAACAAGTACTATTGAAATTGTTGCAACTATTGAACAAGCCAACGGCGTACCCCCTCCTACCGCTGCTACCAGCACAGATACTGTTCTAGTAAGTGAAGGTAATTACATTGAGAACGGTTGTATTACTTCTGCAACGTCAAATATTGAATATATTCTTTTTGAAATAGGAGAAAACATTAGCGGGACTATTGAAGAGCGGGGAAACATCACCTTCCGATTGGATTACTCTGAGGCGCCCCTCAATGCGGCCAATTTCGCCCTCCTCGCTGAAATGGGCTGCTATAACAATGTCCTCTTCCATCGAGTCATAAATGACTTCATGGTTCAAGGCGGAGATTTCACCAATGGAGATGGAACCGGTGGACATGCTGCGAGTTGGCAAGGTTATTGTAATGGGGTAGTTGAATCATCTTCTTCAAACTGCCATGAAACAGGTTGGACAATTCCCGATGAAGCGGATAACGGCCTTATCCATACCCCATATGCCCTTTCAATGGCAAAAACAAGCGCACCACATACGGGCGGTTCTCAATTCTTTATCGTTGACGGCGGTTCTTCCCCATCACACCTTGATGGAGTGCATACTGTGTTTGGGCACGTTATTAGTGGTACCGATGTTGTTGACTCAATCAGTCAAGTTTCAGTTGGCCAAGGTGATGTACCGTTGAATGATATTTTCATCATGAACGCTCGTCCTCTGCTTGAGAGTGAAATTGATGGGGATATGGATGGCATTATTGATATTAATGACAACTGCCCCAACGACCCAAATCCTGACCAAGAAGATCTTGATCAGGATGGACTTGGAAATGTTTGCGATGATGATAGCGATGGCGATGGCGTTAGCAATGGAGATGATCAATTTCCGTTGGATAGCACTGAAAATAGCGACACTGACAATGATGGTGTGGGAAACAATGCTGACCTCGATGATGATGGTGATGGTATGAACGATACTGATGATGCTTTTCCCTTGGATTCAAACGAAACGACAGATACCGATAATGACGGTATAGGTAATAACGGTGATGCAGACGATGACGGTGATGGTATTGATGACACAACAGACAACTGTCCATTTGTTTCAAACTCAGACCAAGGTGATGAGGATAACGACGGCATTGGAACTGCCTGCGATAGTGCTGAAAATATTCCCAAAGAGGGTATGCCCTCACTTGGTCTTCTTGCGACGACAATGGCCGTTCTAGTTGCCGGCCTGTATATCGGACGAAGGGATTGATTCATTCCCAGTGCCCATAGTGTATTATTAAGGATAGAATAATAGTACTAGTAGATTATTACATATTCCGCCTAAACTTTCCACCTACTTCAAACAAGGCTTCTGTGACTTGTCCGACTGAACAATATTCAACAATCTCCATTAGAACTTCAAACAGATTTCCGCCCTCTCGCGCAGTCTCTTGAAGGCGTGCAAGCCCGATTTTCGCCTGCTTTGAATTACGCTCTTTGAAAGCAGTATTCCTATCAATTACCATTTGTTTTTCCTTAGAATCACTTCTTGTAACTTTGACATCAAAATTGTCCTCAACATCCTTTTGGGATAACAATTCATTTTCAGACTCTGTAAAAGTATTCACACCAATAATTGGCATACTACCATCATGTTTCTTGTGTTCATAAGTCATAGACTCATCTTGAATCCTATTACGCTGATAATTGACCTCAAGGCTTCCCAAAACGCCACCACGACGATTCATCTCCTCAAAAATTTGTAAAATCTCCTCTTCAACATTATCGGTTAGCCATTCGGTAATAAAAGAGCCCTGAATTGGATTTTCATTCTTCAGCATACCATATTCCTTAGAGAGTATAAGTTGGATGGCCATGCTATCCCTCACCGTCTCCTCAGTGGGGGTGCCAAAAGCCTCGTCACGTGAATTAGTGTGTAGTGAGTTAGCATTGTCTTGAAGTGCATATAACGCTTGTAAGGTTGTTCGGTAATCATTCCAAGTAAATTCCTGAGCGTGTAATGAACGCCCGCTACTCTGAATATGATACTTGAGTTGTTGACCCCTTGTATCAACCCCATACATATTTTTCATTGTAATTGCCCAAATCCTCCTTGCTACTCTACCAATGACACTGTATTCAGGATCCATTCCGTTTGAAAAGAACCAACTAAAGTTACGCAAAAATGCATTCGGGTCGATTCCTCTTGACTTGAATAATTCAACATAGGTCAAACCATTTGATAATGTCAATGCTGCTTGAGTAATTGGGTTTGCTCCGGCTTCTGCAATATGATAACCGCTAATACTTACGAAGTAATGATTCCTAATATTATTTTCAACATAATACTCGGCCACATCGCCCATCATTTTCAACGAGGTATCTAGATTGAAGACCAATGTATTTTGTCCCATTCCTTCCTTGAGTTGATCTGCTTGTACCGTGCCTCTAACAGTTCTAAGAGTGAATGTCTTTATTTCTTTCAACTCATCTTCGTTTGGTTCACGCCCATTTTCATCGACAAATTTTCTCACTTGCTGGCGGATTGCAACATTGAAAAAGGCTGCTAAATGCCACCAATAATTACCATTTATTGTTTTTGATACGCTAGTATTTGCCGCACATAAATCAAATCCTTCAAACAATATTTCCATTTCTTCAATTGTGCTAATACTGACTCCTGACTCACAAACTTTGCCAAAAATATCTAATCTATCACATGGGTCTCTGCCGTATAATGAAGGTGAATCAAATGCAGTCGAAATTCTATTGAAAGGTTGGCCTTTTGATAAAAAATGAAAACGCTTGTTGGTTCTTTCAGCACTTCCTTCTCCTGCAAACATTCTCACCGGTAACTCATCAGAACGCTTGAAAGGAAACACTCCAGCTGTAAATGGAAAGGTACCGGGCACATTCTCTTTGGCAATCCACTTGAATAACTGCCCATTATCCTCGAAAGTAGGCAAGGCGACTTTGGGAAGGTCTAATCCGGACAATGTTTTGGTAGTTGTTTCAACTGGAATTTCCTTTCCTCTAACTACGTAAGTGGCTTTACCTGAAACATATGCTTCGGCTTTCTCTTTGAAATCAGAAAGAGTTTGCCAAACTTGTGGCTCAACTGTACCTCTAACTGCCTCAACTTCTTCGCCAATTTCATCTGCTGCATTATCCTTGCCAATTCCTCGCAAATGGCGGGCTGAGTTTTCTAATTGCTGAACAAGGCGAACCTTTTCTGCTATTTCTTCTGCTTGGAGGTGGTAATCGCGTACAATCGCTGATACTTCAGCGAGATAGGCTTGTCTTTCATGAGGTATTGGTTGGGATCTGGTTGGAAGCCCATCGGACGCCATTTGTGCTTGTTCGGCGAAAAAGTTTGTCGAATGCTTAGCATTTGTAATAACGGCTAATTTTTGCCAAAGCATGTCGACACCAGCATCTGCGAATTGACTCGCAATAGTTGCTACAACTGGTATTTCTGAGGCTTCTGAATCCCACATCTCTCTATTTCTTCTAACCTGCTTGCGTATCTCAGTTAGAGCATCTTCAGCCCCAGGTCGGTCAAACTTGTTTAACACAATAAGGTCTGCAAAATCTAATGCTGCCAATTTTTCTAATTGACTTGGTGCTCCATATTCTCTAGTTGTAACATATAGGCTAATATCGGCAACTTCGGTAATCGCATCATTACCTTGACCTATGCCACTAGTTTCAACCAAAATGATGTCAAAACCAACCGCCTGACAGACTTCAATTGCTCTATCAATACAATTTGCTATTTCTCTGCCTGCATCTCTACTTGCGAATGAGCGCATGAAAAAATTTTGATTTGTCAAACTGTTCATTCTTATTCGGTCGCCCAATAATGCCCCCCCAGTTCTTTTTCGAGTGGGGTCTGTCGCCAATAGTGCGACTTTGAGTCCGGGATTATCTCTTTGAATTCTAAGCATCAATTCATCGGTTAAACTCGATTTACCGGCACCGCCGGTTCCTGTCAAACCAATTACTGGACAATAATGTTCTACTGAGCGGCTGCGAGTGGATTCAAGTGCGGCGCGGAAAATTTCCTCATCGGCATTTTCCGCGAGCGTCAATAATTTGCCAACTTGAGCATGGGAAGCAACGCTACCCTCTACAGAAATCGGATTGCTGAAAGACATTCTTTGCTCGTCGAGAAGATTTACTTTTGCTGCTCTTTGCATTGCATCTTCAACCATTCCAACTAATCCCATTTGACGCCCATCATCTGGGGAATATATCTTTGCAATATCCCTGTCAGCAAGGAGGTTTATCTCATCGGGAAGAATAGTACCTCCACCGCCCCCAATTAATACCACATGCTCAAAACCAGCAGCATCTAATATTTGCCTTGTATGAGTGAACATTTCAACTGCACCCCCCTGATATGAGGTGATGGCTATTGCATGTGCATCTTCCTGTATTGCTGCATTTGCAACTTCATCAGCTCCACGATCGTGCCCAAGGTGAATTACCTCACAACCCTGAGATTGAAAAATACGTCGGAAAATGCCAATTGCTGCATCATGACCATCAAAAATAGATGCTGCAGTAATGATTCTCAATGGCACACCACCGGAACCTAAACGCTGACTAAGATACTGATTGGTTGAGTCATCAACCTCTCCTACCTCACCGCTCATGCTTACTCCGAGACATCTCTTATTGATGAGACCACCGCCACTAATTGGAATCATTATTAATGCAATATTAGAATCAATAGTAGGGGAAAGAAGCATGAAGTGGAACCTCCTCAGAGGGTATTGTGGAGATATTTGAGTTTAGTGGATTTTTGGCTGAAGTTGGTGAATGGGCCGCTTTGCCCATGATGCTTCTAGGTCTTTCACTATGTCTTGCTGGAAAATATTTCATCCGCTTTATTGTAATGGTTGCGGCCTTTATTCCGGTAGCAGTAACTGTGCATCTTCTCGCCTTGAGTTTTGGTGGTTTGAATAATGATGATGCAATGATGGCGGGTGGAGGCGCAGGACTAGTTGTGGCCTTATTTGCCTCGGCAATGTATAAACGGATTCACGTAATTCTTGCCGGTGCCTTCGGATTGGTAATTGGTTCAATCCTACTTGGATTTATTTCTGAAATATATGAAATTGATTCCGTAGTTCTTCTTCTCCTCCACGATGTTAGTTTCATGATTGGTGCAAAGGCATTCAAGGGTTGGGAGGAAGAATTACACTTTGCTGCTCCAAGTGCAATTGGAGGATTATTCCTCGGAATTGGATGGAGTCTATGGACTGCCGTTTCTGAAAACCTTACCGAAGTTGAGCCCTTTTCAACTGAAAACTCTATTATTCTCTTTGTTGCAATGATGGGAGGGGCATTTTTCCAACTTTGGATGTTTGGAAAAGGTGGTTACATGGACCAAAGAAAGTCACTTCAGGGGGGGCACCCTCAACAACCCGCCAGTAAAAGACCAAGAAATGATATTGACTTTTTGTAATCTTCTTTTACAAAAAAAACTGATTTTGTAATCGGGAAATGTCGACTTCAGCAATGTTCTTCCCATGATTATTCGAGTGAAGTGAATGCCGACATGGCTTTGCTTTTTGCAACATTATGCATCCTAGATTGCCGCATCCTATTTCTACGTTCTTTGAGCATTGTGCGCATATCTGGGCAACTAAAAATACAAACAAGCATTCCTAAAAAAGCTCCTGATGAAATACTCCAAATCATAGGCAAGCCAAACATATAGCCATTGAAAGCACCCACTATTAGACCTATCCAAAGGCCGATTCCGATTGGCTTTTCAAGCAATAATAGTAGCCCAACCTTCACAAATCCTCTCGCGGATTGTACTGGAGAATAGGTTGCTTTGTCAGCCACCATTTCCTCGGAAGCAATACTTACCATTAACGGATAATTATCTTGACGGTATATTAACAATTTCCCGACACACATCAAAAAAAGTGCAATAAATGCCGAATTGTTACCTTGTGGCGCTGGTATTATCCGAAATCCTTCATAATAACTTTAATACCAACAAAATGTAAATCTCTTGACTTGGGTGATGCTTCCATTAATGTTCTCAATGACTTTCCCGTCTTACTGTTGAGTTGCAGCCTTCAGCAAGCCCAAAAAGGGTGGACTCGGCCTATTTGGTCTTGTCTTGAACTCAGGATGATATTGAGTTCCAACAAAATATGGGTGTGATTTTAATTCAAATATTTCACAACGTTGTCCACTTCTATCTTTCCCAACGAATATCAGCCCATTGCTCTCAATAGCATCAACGCAATCTGGATTTACCTCGTAACGGTGACGGTGCCGTTCATCAACATATTCTTCATCACCATAGAGTAATTTTATCTCACATGAATCAACTTGAAATAATGTTGGACGACTGCCAAGCCTCATAGTTCCACCAAGGTGTGTTTTGGATATTTCAGGCATGAAAACAACAACGGGGTGCGGTGTTTGGTCATCAAATTCAGTTGAATTGGCTCCAGCCCAACCCAGTACATTTCGGCAGAATTCAATTACTGCGACTTGAAGTCCTAAGCAAATGCCGAGATAAGGAATATTGTTTTCTCTTGCATAGCCCGCGGCAATAATTTTCCCTTCAACCCCTCTATCTCCAAACCCACCTGGAACTAAAATTCCATCTGCCTTCTTGAGTAATTCCCACGCTTCGGTGTTTTGCTTGACAACATCTTCGGATTTGGCGCCATTTAGATCTTCAAGGTGGCTGGCTTCAATCCAATCAATAACCAACTTTCGCCCAACTGCGAAAGATGCATGTTGTAATGACTTGATTACTGACAGGTAAGAATCTGATAATCCGGTGTATTTTCCAACCATGGCAATATGAACTTCTCCCTCAAGCCCATCAACCCTTGCAGCCATTGCCCGCCAATCATCTAAGAGCGGGCGGCTATCCGGAAGGTCAAACTTCAATCGTTCAGATAACATTTGACTCACGCCTTGCTCCTCAAGAACTAAAGGTACGTGATAAATATTTGAGACATCACTTGCAGAAAGTACTGCTTCGGGTTTAACATGACAGAATAGTGCCAATTTTTCACGGACCTCGTCCGTAAGAGGAATTTCTGAGCGGCAGACCAACATATCTGGACTAATTCCCAAACCGCGTAACACTTGTACGGTATGCTGAGTCGGTTTAGTTTTCTGCTCACCTACAACCCCAATAACTGGCACTAGGCTTACATGAACGAAGCAACAATTCTCAACACCAACACGGAATTGGAATTGTCGCAAAGCCTCAACAAATGGTGCCGACTCAATATCGCCAACAGTGCCCCCTAACTCAATCACACAAACATCCGGTTCTTCGAGGCTGCCATCTGCAGGCTGTTTTGCCACATCTTCAATCCACTCTTGCACTGCATCGGTAATATGTGGGATAACTTGAACAGTTTTTCCAAGGTAGTCTCCACGACGCTCAGCCTCAAGAACTTTAGAATATATTTTCCCAGTAGTAATGTTATTGTCCTTTCCAAGATTAATATCCAAAAATCTTTCGTAGTTGCCGAGGTCCAAATCAACCTCACCACCATCATCTAATACGAAAACTTCGCCATGCTCAAAGGGGGACATTGTTCCAGCATCTGTATTTAGATAAGGATCAATTTTGACCGCAGTGACCCGAAGTCCAGCCGCTTTTAACAAGACCCCGATGCTACTTGCAGTGACTCCTTTGCCCAGCCCACTAAGTACTCCGCCGGACACCACAACGTATCTCATCACCATCAACGGGATTTAGACGGAGTGTAAGACGCACATAAGGCTTCGCTTCGGCCAATTAACCTTTATCCGATGACAGTAAAAGAATATTACAGGAAAAGTATTGAAGTATCATTCGCTTGCAATTTTCATTATTCGTGTAGTACGGAACCCTTGAAGAAGTTTCACATAACGCCTCTTTTGGAATTCTTCATCCAATTTATCATCACCAGTATCAATTCTAACCTGATTAAGGCCGAGAAGTTTGGCAGGAGTCACCACTCCAAGAATATTGTCTAACCCAATTGCTTTCAAAACATTGGGAGATAATTGTAAATTACCTCTGCCAATAAGGAATCCTTGCCCACCCATTGGTGAAAGAAGTAATAATTTCTCGCCATCGTGCCCCCTTAACAATTTGAGGATTTCTTGCTCATTCAAATCAATTCCAAGCATTGATTTGCCCTTTGAAATATCAATACCAAGTAATGTAGATTCACATCCACATAAAGTACCAATTTGCCGCAAAGTACCACCGCTACCCCAAATAATCATCAATTCAGAATTGGAATCAATCAGTGTCTGGATATGGTCGGCAAGTGATCCAATTATTTCAGATTCATCAGCCGCCATTACTTGTTCTTTAGCGCCCTGCATCCAACGAGGGCTGCTTGGAGTCATAGCTTCACCATACATCCTAACCTTCCATTCACCTTGCAAATATATTTCTTCATCAAGATCCATTACTTCAGTTAGCCCTGGCATCAAATCTCCATCCAAAAATGCTCGAATTACTTCGGCAGCGGCATTTGGAGTGGTGGCAAAACAACCGCTATGCATTTTCACTCCTCCTGGAATCCCAAGGATTGGAAGTTTTTCGGCTCCACCTCCAATTTCTTCCAATGTATTGACTATGTCCCGAGTAGTTCCATCACCACCTCCGTAAATCAATAAATCAACTTGTGAAGTAACCATTTTCTGCACTGCAGTAACTGTATCATTTGCTCCTGTGCGTTCACCTACTGTCCCTAAAACATGGGTTGTCCATCCCGCTTCACCCGAGGCGGACTTTGGAAGCCATACTTCACCCATCCGCCCAGCCCAAACAAAGAAGGTTAATTCTTCCAATAATGGTCTTTGCATTACAAGAGTTGAGAGGCGTGATAATGCTTGTTTCACCCTTGGCCCGCTTCTGTCTTCTGCACCCGCTGCTCGTGCTTCTTCAGCCCGACCATCAGAACCTTTGAATCCAAGACGCCCACCTAAGCCAGCATCTGGATTGACGATTAATCCAATTCGCATCTCATTCACCAAATTACAATATTTTATTCAAAGGTCAAGACAATTTTGCCACAGGTTCCTTTCAACATTAATTGGATTGCCGATTGTAAGTCGGCATACGGCATGCTATGTGTCACTACCTTTTCAATTTGTAAATTACCTTCGATGAGCAGTTCATGCATTACATCCCATGTATCCCACATCTTTCGCCCATTAATCCCGTTTACTGTCAAATATCTAAATACAATTTCATTCATTGGTACAATTGGATCTGTCCCATAAACTGCCAATATATTCAACACTCCGCCCATTCGAGTACTCTTTATTGCATTAGACAGGGCCAAAGGAGCTCCTGAAAATTCGCACGAATTATCCACGCCTTTGCCATTTGTTTCAGCAAAAATTGTAGAAATGATGTCATCGTCCTTTCCGAGCACAATATCTGCACCTAACTGCTTTGCAATATTCATTCGATAATTATTATCCCAATCCGTTGCAATTATTTTCTTGGCACCCATTGCTCTAGCAGCATCAACGGCAAACAAACCAATTGGTCCTAGCCCATGAATTGCAATTGTCGCATCCTTGACAGGACCTCCCATTAGGGTGTGAATTGCATTTCCAAGAGGGTCTTGAACAGATGCGTGAATTGAAGGAACATCACTTGGCGAGGAGCGTGCATTTAGCGCGTCAATTACAAAATATGGAGCAAAGGCACCATTTACATTAACTCCAAAGATATTTCCCTTTTCGCAAATATGGGCATTTCCTTCTAGGCATCTATCGCAAGTCCAATCAGCAATATGACACTCAACTGCAATAAAATCGCCAATACTATGGGACTTGACATTTTCACCAATACCTACTACAACGCCACAGGTTTCATGCCCAGTAATCGTATTGAGGGGGACTTCCAATTGGCTCCATTCATCCCATTTCCAAATATGCAAATCAGTCCCGCACACACTTGTAGCATGAGTTTTGACCAATACTTGGCCCGCAGAAGGAGAAGGAACTGGACATTCAATAAGTTCCATACCATCTTCTTCGTCTCGGGCTTTTACCCAAGCGAGCATCGTTTCAGGTATGACTCCCATGCCTTCGCCTCAACAACTGCCTAATGCACTTAACTCTTGATGCTTACGCGAAAAAGCAACAAATACAATTGCATAATATTCCTCTGAACGATAATGTAATAATGACAAAATGACCCTACATCATTTCATGCCCGATTACCAATAATATGATTGTAAATACCAATAAAATTCGCTGCGAATGAAGTAAGCGAGCGCCTTTTCGCACCTTTTTAGGAGGCCACATCCATTGCATTAACCCCCCAAGTATTGACATGAATAACATACCGAGCCAACCGAGCCAGACCAAATAAGATTCCAATTTTACTCCCTCGGTCATTAATCCATGAGCAAGCCCCGTTACGACAGCACCTACACCGACCCACAAATGGAAAATTGACATCCAGTTATTGATTTTAGTTAATTTCTTTTTAAATGCTTTATGATCGGTGATTGCAAACTTATCTCCGTATTTTTTCAGTCCAGTTTTTCGTAGCCAAATATGGGCTGGTTTCCATGCGACAAGTGATATTGTGGCAATTAGGAGAATTTGTGAGACATTGCCTAAATCTTCGCCTCGTTCATTATCATCATCCCCACCATCATCATCTTCATCGTCGTCGTCAAATGCTGCAGACACCGAAGGAAAGAATAAGCAACTTAACAAAAATAATGAAAATAATAACCCAAAAGGTGTTTGTTTCTCCATTCAAATCACTTGCTCACAATGCCCCCGGCATACCACCGGGGATACTTGGGCCTTCCTTAGCCCAAAGCACATCATCAATTCGCAATATGTTTATTGCTGATTCGGTTGCACCTTTTAGGGCCTGTTGAGTAATTAGAATTGGTTCGCGGATTGCTGCTTCATCCATATTCACAATAACCTGCCTATCACTATCCATGCCGATCCAATCTCCAGACTTTGTTTGAGCCGAAACTACTCGTAATAACTCATCAATTGGGTCAAGTCCCGAATTCTCGGCAAGTACTCGCGGGATTACTTCTAGAGCATCGGCATAAGCTTCCATTGCTAACTGTTCTCGACCCGGAATTGATTCGGCTAAACGACGTAAACGACGGCCGATTGCTACCTGAGTCGCACCGCCACCTGGAAGTAATAATGGCTGCTCCAATAATTGGCAAGCAACTCCTATTGCATCAGCAAAACATCGTTCAACTTCCTCAAGAATTTCTTCAGTTGCACCTCGAGTCACGAGCGTTGCACCACGTTGACCTTCGCCCTCAAGAATCCAATGAGTCACACTTCCCCAAAGTTCTTCATGGGAGGATGAGAAACCACCAAGGTCTGATTCAGATGCAGATTCGGGACGATTAATTATTCGCGCACCAGTTGCGCGGGAGAGTAATTCAAGGTCCGTTTTTTCAACTCGCCGGTATGTAGTAATTCCTGCATCAGCCAACCACTGGCGGGCCTCATCACGCACACCTTCTTTTACAACCAATATTGCTGGATTAAGTTGGGAAATTGCATCTACTTGAGCCTTGAGAAGTTCTTTTTCTTGGACTTTGAAAGCATTGAGCATTCCAACATCAGTAATTTTCAATGTTGCATCAATGGTTGGACTGCGCATTTCTAATTCCCCATCGAGCAGGAGTATTTTGCCACCTTCAAGGAAATCCTTCATCTTTGGATGAATACACGATTTTGCAAGAACCAATCCGCTGATTATATTACTTTCTAATGAAGAACCACCCCTATTTGCAAGTACCTTAACCAAAGTTGGGTCAGAACGTGAAACACCATTTGAATCTTCAACTGTTACCAAATTGGCTGCTTCAACTGCCAATTCTGCTAGGCGAGATTGTATTGCAACAAATCCTTTGCCTGCAAGACTAGTTTTTGTTGCCTGCAATAATTCTACATTATCCGACATATCAATCGGCCTTGAGATTTCTTGCAGAGCATCGAGACTCGCTTGTAATGATTGCCAATATCCTTCTGCAATAATTGTTGGATGAATCCCTTGGCGAATCAACTCCCAAGCATTTTCAAGTAATTCAGCACAAATCAGAACGGTTGTGGTTGTTCCGTCACGAGCAACACTATCTTGCAAACTACTCGCACTAATAATTAATTTAGCCGCAGGATGTTTGATGTCAGCAGTTTGTAAAACAGTTACGCCATCATTGGTAACTAATGAACGCCCTTCTTCATCAACGAGCATTTTATCAAGCCCGCGAGGGCCTAATGTTGAGCGAACTGTACCTGCTAAAGCCAAAGCGGCCTGGATGTTTTTTCGCAATGCAGCAGAACCTGTACTACGCTCTGTATTCTTGAGAAATTCAGAGGATGCATCGCCGGATGACATGAGGAACAAATAACCCAATAGTTTTCTATTACTAAACCCAGCGGCGATATTATTCTCTCACCTTGGGCAAATATCATCCAACATTAGAGGAAAGATCACGTTTGAAACCTAAAATTAGGCTTCGGAACCTTCCTCATCTTCAACAACTTCAAAATCTGCGTCAACTACATCATCACTTGAATCTGTACCAGAATCATCTTCGCCTTCTGCTGCCTCTGCTGCTTGCATTTCAGCTGCTGCTGCTTCATACAGTTTTGCAGAAACCGCGTGCATTGCTTCTTCAACTTCTGCAACCTTTGCTTGAATTGCTGCTTCATCAATATCATCAAGGTCAAATGGCTTACCTTCTTCATCTTGAACCAACTTTTCTAATTCATCTAAATGGGTCTTTACGGCTTCGATATCAGAATCATCCAACTTTTCTCCGGCTTCATCTAATGTGCGACGTGTTTGGTAAACAACCTGGTCAGCAGTATTGCGAAGTTCAACCTTTGCCTTGCGGCGCTTGTCTTCTTCAGCAAACTTTTCTGCTTCCTCTACCTTTGCACTAATTTCATCTTCGGAAAGTGAAGTTTGGCTTTCAATTTGAATTGATTGTTCTTTGCCTGTACCCAAATCCTTTGCAGATACATTTACTATTCCATTGGCATCAATGTCAAAAGTAACTTCAATTTGAGGGATTCCACGCATTGCTGGAGGGATTCCAACCAAATGGAATTGACCCAAGGTAATGTTATCCTTTGCAAATTCACGCTCGCCTTGTAATACGTGGATTTCCACAGCAGGTTGGTTATCTGCTGCAGTACTATATGTTTCAGAGCGACGAGAAGGGATTGTAGTATTTCGTTCAATCATAGTTGTCATTACTCCACCAAGAGTTTCAATACCGAGAGTTAGAGGTGTTACATCGAGAAGTAGAATATCTCCAACTTCTTCATCGCCTACAATAATGGCGGCTTGAAGAGCAGCGCCCATTGCAACCGCTTCGTCAGGATTTATTCCCCTGTAAGGAGGTTTACCCACTTCTTTTTCAACCGCCTCTTGAACCGCAGGAATACGGGTAGAACCGCCAACGAGAATTACCTTGTCAACATCACCCTTCTTTACTCCTGCATCCTTCATTGCCCTCTTCGTTGGCGCCATAGTTTTCTTAATAAGATCGGCAGTCAATTCATCAAACTTGGCCCTTGTAACGGTAATGTCCAAATGTTCTGGTTGACCATCTCTCATGGTAATAAATGGCAGATTGACCTGAGTTTGTCCTGTACCAGAGAGTTCTATCTTTGCCTTTTCACCGGCTTCCTTTAGCCGACTCATTGCTTGTGCATCTTTACCCAAATCAATTCCAGTAGATTTCTTGAATTCTTCAACTAAATAGTCGATTACTTTTTCATCAAAGTCATCGCCACCAAGACGGTTATTTCCGGCAGTTGCTTTTACTTCAATTTGTGGTTGACCATCTACTTCATAAATTTCGAGAACTGAAACATCAAATGTTCCGCCACCGAGGTCATATACAATAATTGTTTGATCATCATCCTTGTCAATACCATAAGCAAGAGCAGCAGCAGTAGGCTCGTTAATTATTCGAAGAACTTCAAGCCCTGCGATTTTCCCTGCATCTTTTGTTGCCTTTCTTTGAGCATCTGTGAAATATGCTGGACAGGTAACAACTGCTTGCGTTACTTCATGACCTAGATATGCTTCTGCATCCGCTTTCAACTTTTGAAGAATAAATGCTGACACTTCTTGAGGTGTGTATTCGGAGCCATCAACACTCTTCTTCCACTTTGTACCCATTTCACGCTTTACACTGAGGAATGTTCGGTCAGAATTGGTAACTGCTTGGCGTTTTGCAGTTACGCCGATTAATCGCTCACCATCTTTTGTGAAAGCAACGACAGAGGGGGTGGTACGAGCACCTTCTGCATTAGCGATAATAACCGCTTCTCCATTCTCAATTGTTGCCACACAGCTATTTGTTGTTCCTAAATCAATTCCTATTACTTTACCCATTTTTTTCAACTCCATTTTTCCAATAATTATTGAAATATCCTATTCAGACGAGAGGGATGCCTCCATCGCTATCATCATCGTCATCATCGTCTCCCAGGTCAAGAGTGACGTCTGGGATATCAATTGCATATTCATCATCATCATCCTCATCATCATCCTCATCAAAGAAAAACGAAGGGTCATCAGACTCCGCGTTCAGTTCATCAACTGCAGAACCTTGAGGAACAAGTTTGAGTGTGAGGTCAAGAATACCATTATTATAAGTCCATTCTACCAATTCTTCACATTGGTGTGGTAGAGGTACACGGGCAACGGGAGTGATTTGTGTTGAACGCATAACTTCTATCTGATTGCCTTCATTGAGTAAGACAATCTCAATATTAGTTTCATCTAATTCTACTTCCATTGAGCAATCTAAAGTCACATTCATTGTCCAGCCATTTAGGTAATAATCTGCAGGTTCTAAATCTTTGACGATAACGTCTTCAGTATCTCCATCCGGCGTTTCAATTTCAACTGGTTTTGCATCAACCTTTACTTGAACACCCATCTTTTTGAGTATATCCTCGATATCTCCGCCTCCTGAAAGCATGTCTTGTATTTGTGACATGTCAATATTGAAATTAACCCCCTTGCCGGATAACTTTGAAGGATCAATTCCAGCAGATTCTATTTGTTCCTTGAATTGTTTCATCATATTTCGCAAGGTATCTTCATCAATTGGCATACCCATGCCCTTGAACATCTCGAGCATTCGCTTTATCATTTGGTCCTCCCATTCATCACCTGAAATTCCGTCTGACATCACATCACCTCCATCAAATTCATCGATTCTATTCCTTTGGCAGCACTACTTAACCATCGGTTGTATAGTTGGCTACATACACCTCTATATAAACCCAACCACCAGAAAGGAGATGTCTCCCCTTGCCCATGTTTGGCATCATAGTTCATTCCCGTATTGGTAAATATACAAAATATTCAATCTAAGGCATTAGAATAGACGCGATGGAGTATTGGTAAATACCGCTGGGTTAGAAATTACAAGGGTCCAGAACTTTCTTCCCGCCCATCAAAGGCTGAAGGGCTTCGGGAATTCTAACTCGTCCATCTTCCATTTGGTTTTGCTCAATGATTGCAACTAAAGCACGGCTTGTTGCGACTGCTGTAGAATTAAGGGTGTGAACTGCGGCATTACCATCTGGGGTTCGATAACGCATTCGTAAGCGATTGGCCTGATAATCAGTACAGTTTGAGCACGATACAATTTCTTTGTATGCTTTAGCGCCAGGTAACCATGCCTCAAGATCATATTTTCTTGCAGCAACTGTACCCATATCGCCGGTGCAAATATTTACCACCTCGTAATGAAGTCCTAATGCGTCCCATAAATCAGTACAGTTCGTTAACAAATCTTCGTGGTGACTCCAAGAATCATCGGGATGGCTAATGATGATTTGCTCAATTTTTGTAAACTGGTGAACCCGCCAAATCCCCCGGTCAGATAAGCCGTGTGCTCCAACTTCACGACGGAAACAAGGCGAAACACCAACCATCTTGATTGGAAGTAAAGATGGCTCAATTACTTCATCCATAAACATTGCAGTGAGAGGATGCTCGGATGTAGCAATCATGTACAATTTATCCGGTTCAACCCCATACATTACTGTCTCAAAGTCATTCAAATCAGTTACCCCTTCGTATGCTTCCCGGTTCATCATTACTGGTGGTTGTACGAGGGTGAATCCGCGCTCTCCCAAGAAGTCAATTGCAAATGTTTGTAATGCCAACTCCATACGGGCAAGGTCGCCTTTTAGAAAAAAGAATCGACTTCCAGCAATTTTTGCAGCCCGTTCTAATTCAACCCATTTATTCTGTTCAATTAACTCATTGTGCACTTTAGGTTCAAATTCAAAAACTGGTTTTTCACCATGCATAGAATGCTGAGTGTTTTCACTTTCATCAACCCCTTCTGGAACAGAGTCATGCAAAATATTTGGGATTCTCATGCGTAAAGTGTCTCTTTGATTTGCAAGACTTTTTGCTTTTTCATCTAACTCAGATATTTGAGAACCGAGGTTTTTTACTTCGGCCATGATGCGGTTTGATTCTTCTTTGTCGTCTGATTTCTTGGCTGCCGCAATTCCTTTTGCCGCAATATTTCGCTGGCGACGAGATTGTTCCATTTCATGTAAAGCCGCCTTCCATTCACCATCTAAGCGAATGACCTCATAGACTGAATCACGGGAAATACCTCGTTTATCATGGTCAGCAAGAATTACTTCGGGTTTTTCTCGGAAGAGGGAAATTGGTAGCATCTTATCACCTATCACCTATTCAAAAACTAATGTTTAACTCTAAAGCCTTACTACCAATAAAAATTAGTGAAGAAATGAAGTAACCTATAATAGAGCCTCCGTTCAAGAGAGGTAAGCCAGCTTGAGGGCGCCCCCTTGCAACATAAGTCATTAGAGCAAAGTATCCGCAAAGACCCCCAATCAGGGTGCCCATTCCAACCATAAATGCTGCACTTTCACCACCCACATCAGATAACCAAGTAATAGCGGAAATCACCAGCATACCGGGGAATATTACATCGCCAAGACCCATGAACATGGCATCCTTAGTTGGTTTCTTCTTTCGCTTGATGTTCTGTCCAGCCCCACTTGCAGCGCTGGCCTTTGCCTTAAACCCACTTTCACCACTTGCGGCCTCGACCTTTTCTGCTTCTACTTTCCCAAAATGTGCTGCATCAACTGCTTGTTCCTCTACTTGACGGGAACGCTCTTCAGCAGCAATTTCAGCACCTCTCATCCTGTTTTCATCTTCCTCAAGCATGGAATAACCTTTTTCTTGAGGCGCAACCAATAAAATTGGCAATTTGAGATTTATCATCGTATCTGCAAGTTCAAGCATATGTTTTGATTTGTAAACCGCCCAGGCATCATAGCCTGCCGCGGCAACCATGAAGATAATAATTAACCAAGGTACAAAACTAATGCCAAGCATAGTTACTACTCCAGCCCCCATGATAATTCCCGCAGTATTTACTACATACCATTCGGGGTGTTTGACTAAAAGAATCATGATCAATGTTGAAACAACTAAACCAACTAAAAATGGAAGGTCATAAAGCATAAAACCAGAAACCATATTATCTTCGGAAAAAGATACTTGTGTGGGGTCCTCTCCGCCAATGACTGCCATTTCAGAAGTAAATGATTCGCTTGAATCAGCCGAGTCTGAATCACCAGGAGATACTACTATCATTTGTCCTTGAGCATTTGAGTCATCTACCAATACATGCAATAAGTATTCTCCGCTAAACATTTGCAAACCATTTCCGTCAAGCACGAATAAATCATTTATCCCACCATCATTCCAGTCTGCAAGTCTAATTGCCTGAATTGAACCCTCCACTGCATCGTTGTTTGAGAGAGCCATCCAGGTTGCATCTTCAACGCCACCATTTACTGCCATGTTTACTTCAAAGCCATAGACATCACCCGCATCGGTACCGATAACTAGGAGCATCTCTTCACCACTATTATTTTCGTTTGGCACTTCAGCATTTGGTGCATAACCAAAGTCCATTGCAGTGAATGCAGCCCCTTCTGGGGCTGACATATTCCAAACTACATCTACCTGATCATAATGTCGATTTGAGCCTACAATAGGCGGGAAATCTTCGGGAATGACAAAAATTGATGCGAATGTATCTGACATCAAAAAGAAACGATCATCGCCAATATGTTTTGCAACGATATTACTATCTACAAGGGTATGCTTTGGATCAATAGAAAGTATACCCATTGTGCCATTATGATATGGGTCAATCAAAACAATTGTTTTTTCACTAGTTATTGCGAGATGGTCGCCATCGTTGTAAATAGCAACTCGGCATTCAGGACCTACTAGGAATTCGTAACAATTTCTTGCATCTCCTAGCATTTCGCCAGTAAGTGGGTCATTCAACCACCAATATTCTCCATCGGTCATCCCTAAATATTCCCCGCCAGAAGTCACCCAAGGGCGTTCTCTTTGTCCATTTGAGGGCGTAGTATTTGTCCAAACCACATCACCATTTATTCCTTCACGCAAAGATATTTCAGTAGTTGGAGATACTGAACCATCATCATTTTGCCAAGAAACACCCGTTGTAGCAGTTATCCAATTATCTCCACCTAGATCTGCGGAAAAAACATCAGAGTTATTTGCACCATCATCCCAAGAAAGAGTTGCTGCATCATTTGCTGGAGCGAGCGCATAATGTGCAATTGGGATTGTTGTATATGACAAGGCAATCCAAATAATAAATAATAGACCATACTTTAGTATCCATTCCTTTTTCTTCCTTGCAAGATATATGATGATTGCAGTAAAAACAAGAATTGCAGCAAACTCTAATGCTACATAACGGACTTGAGATGCGCCTGATTTCCCAAATGCTTGCAGTTCTGCTGCATTGTAAAATGGTAACAAGTAAATTCCAAGTCCAATTGTGGCAATAAACATTGCAGCCATGCTAAACATTGAGCGGCTTTGTTCCTTCATCGCCTCCCACAAATTTTCTTCCGCAGCCAATTCAGCATTGGCTTGGGCTATGCGGTCAATGCGGCCTGCGGTCTCGGACATCACTTAACGGTCTCAGCCCCTGCATTTCATGGCTTCGCTATGACGGCACCAACCTTACTACTTTGGTAAAGCCCTTGAAGTATTACACACCCCCTTTGCTGAGGCAGAGTTTCATGAGTTCCAACGAAACTGAAAAATGGCTCAACAAATGCCGAAATCAAGGAATGTCATTGGGACTAGAAAGAACTGAAAAAATGCTTGAACGCCTTGGTAATCCCGAATTATTGATTCCAGCGATACATGTGGCTGGGTCAAATGGAAAAGGAACCGCTTGTGCCTTAATCAGTGGAGCGTTGATCTTATCTGGAAAAAAAGTAGGCACTTTCACATCACCCCATATTGTTTCTGTGGAAGAAAGAATAAGAATCAATGGTCAAATCACCAACGCTGATTCATTTAAAAAAGCAGTAGGGATTATCGAATTGGCTGCTGAAGGAAGGCAATTTTCATGGGCTGAATCACAGGAGGGCAGAAAAATTATTGAAATGAATAAAAGTGAGTTGTTAGAGTCACTTCAACCTACTTTTTTTGAAGCTACATACCTCATCGCTATGGTTATTTTTGCCGAAAAGGAAGTTGATGTTGCAGTACTTGAAACCGGCCTTGGCGGGCGACTAGATGCTACAAATACTTGCCACCCCATTGCCTGCTTAATCACATCTCTCTCGCTCGAACACAATGAAATATTAGGCGATACAATTGAGGAAATTGCAATTGAAAAAGCAGGTATTGCGAAGCAATCTTGCCCATTAGTGCTGCGAAATAGCACCGATGAAGTTGAGGAGGCGATTAAACAAATCATCCCTTCACCAGAATTATTGAAAATAGCAATTATTCCACAACAATTGAATTACCGAGATGAAGCCAAACTTCTTGCAAATAAAGTTCTATTAGAAACAAAATTTGCTTCAGCAGTTGATTACTTGGAAGAAGCATACGAAAAAGTACGTTGGCCAGCGAGAATGCAAAATATTAATCAAAAAGTTGGAGTGTTTACTGTTGAAGTTATTCTTGATGCGGCTCATAACCCAAGCGGAATCAAAAAGATGTTGCCTGAATTTGCAAAAAAGACTGAAGGGCGCTCATGGGCACTATTTATCGGCTCATCCTCTCAAGGAGATATTGAGTCATTTCTCAACCCATTTGTCAACTTATGCGAAGACATAGGACCTCCCATTTTGGTTGTTGTGAGTGAGCCTCAAGCAGGCAGGCATCCGCCTATTTCATATGAATTACTGGCGGAGGAATTGAGAGACTACCTTCCCCCGGGCATCCCAATAACTGGTTCGCAAAAGCCAATTGATGCTTGGAGAGCTTTCATTTCTGCCTTGGCAGCAGCCGGTGGTCAAGAAGTAGTATTAGGGCTTTCAACTGGTTCACTATATCTACAAGGAAATATTTTGAAAATAATGGGCCAAACGACGAACAAGGACCTTGCACTCCTTCGTTAATTACAAGGCATGACACTAACTGCTCACAGGTCGGATTTATCATTGGGTGCTCATTCGAAAGGTTTGGTGAGAGGATGAAGGAAAAGCACTTGGCGATTAGAATTCAACAATGTTTGTCTCTTGCGACTGCTAGTAATTGCCCTCGAGCCAAATTTGGTGCATTGTTAGTTGACCCGATTAGAAATGTAATTTTGATGGACGGCTATAATGGTGGACCACGTGGAGGAGGCGAGCTATGTGGTGGTGAAGTTTGTCTTCGTGATACTAATGAAATAAAATCTGGAACGAGAGTTGAAATTGGTTGCCACCATGCTGAAATGAACTTAATTTGCAACTCAGCAGCAAATGGAGTTCCAACTAATGGGGCTTGGCTAATAGTCACAGGTGAACCATGCATGATGTGCTCTAAACTGATTCACCATGCGGGCATTGCCCGAGTAATTGTGGTCGATGGCGGATTTGGTGGAGCAAATGGCTGCGGTTATTTAGAAAATCATGGCGTTGAAATTCAACGAACTGCAGGGCCGAAGGACCCAAGAGGATCTAACCTCTAGCCATTTCATAATAATAGCACAAAATATTATGCAGATATCATTCTTGTGTTTGATTAAGTGATATTAGAGGAGAACCTTGGTCGCATCTATCTCCAACGGAGAAATGTATTTCATCAACAATTGCATCAAAAGGGGCAGTAATTCGGTGCTCCATTTTCATCGCCTCCATTATCAACAAACTTTGGCCAGAACTCACTTTATCACCGATTTCAACTAATACTTCGAGAATAGTGCCGGGCATCGGCGCACTAAGGCCTGATTCCGCATCATCTTCACCTGATGAGCCGAGTTCAATGATGTCGGTTTTTATGACCCGTCCAGCATAATGAATCCACCATGTATCACCTACCTTAGCACAATGTGCCTTTTCGCACTTGCCATCACTTGAAAAAATCAATAATTGAGACTCAGTGCCTTTTTTGAAACTAATTTCTTCAAACTCACTTAATGCCTCACAGGTAAATATTCCATCCTTGGATTGTACCACAAGTTCACGTAATTCCCCATCGGGGCCGCGGATATTATATTCCATTATGGCAACCTCCGATTAATACTCAAGAATGGATTAAAAGGGTCACCGCGCTCAATAGAGCCCCCTGCTAAGCCATCACCAATATCAGAACTTCCTCTGTATTTACGGTGAATTCCAACTGATTCTGCAACACCCGAGACGGCAGAGAAAAACAAATTTCCTTTTTCTCCCAATTCCTCTGACCATCCCTCAGCCCAATGCAAGTCGATGAAATTTGTAGGAGTATTACCTGCAACAAACTCATGATGTGAAAGCAAATCACTTAGGAAATTAATATTTGTAGTGCATCCTAAAATCACGAAATCATGCAGAGCAACTCTCATTCGCCTAATTGCCGAGTCACGGTCTGGTGCATGAACAACTAATTTTGCTATCATAGGATCGTAATTAGGAGTAATATTATCGCCTTGGCGGACACCTGTATCAAGCCTTACTCCAGGCCCCTCTGGTGCGATGAATACTTGTAAAGGGCCGATTGCAGGTAAAAAACCGGTCGCCGGATTTTCAGCATATACTCGAACTTCGATTGCATGACCTTGCATCCTTAGACCGGTTTTTCCTGAAGGTATTCGTTGCATTATTGATTGGGAAATTGGATTTCCTGCAGCGATTAGTAATTGCTGTTGTACCAAATCAGTACCTGTCACCAATTCGGTAATTGGATGCTCAACTTGGATTCTTGTATTCATTTCAAGGAAGAAAAACTCACCTGACTGCGAAAGCAAAAATTCGACTGTTCCTGCTCCTTCATAATCTACTGCCTCAGCAGCAGCAACTGCTGCTTTGCCCATATATTCTCGTAATTCTGCATCAACTGCTGAACTGGGAGATTCTTCCAAGACCTTTTGATGGCGGCGTTGAATAGAACATTCTCTCTCGCCTAAATGAATTGTATTTCCATGCCTATCGGCTAATACTTGAATCTCAATATGCCTTGAACCAGTTAGTAGCCTTTCAACATACACCCGACCATCACCAAAAGCAGTAATAGCTTCGCGACGGGCACCTTTGGCTGCTTCAAGAAGACCATCTGGGTGCTCAACGGCGCGCATTCCTTTACCGCCACCACCTGCACTTGCCTTGAGAAGTAAAGGATAACCAACTATCTCAGATGCTGCTTGTATCGCAAGAAAGGATGCTTGCTCATCGGTTTCCTCTATTTCCTCTCCAGGGATAACCGGAACACCGGCAGCCCGCATGGCAATACGGGCTGTCATTTTATCACCCATTGAAGTGATAGCATGAGGAGATGGTCCAACCCATACCAAGCCTGCCGAAGTAACTGCTTGAGCGAAATCGGCTCGCTCAGAAAGGAATCCGAAACCAGGATGTATTGCTCCGGCACCTGATGCATGCGCAGCAGCAATAATTGCCTCGGCATTGAGGTAGGTCTCCGCCAGTTGTTCACCTGGGAGGAGGATAGCCGAATCGGCCATTTCAACAAATAATGAGGTGGCGTCATTTTCTGCATAAACCGCCACAGAAGAAAGACCTAATTCGCGACAAGCACGAATAATACGGCAGGCGATTTCCCCACGGTTAGCAATCAATACCGAAGTAAAGGGGTTATCTGAATGAGAGAAATTCTCAATAAATTTGTCCAATTTTCTCCACCCCCCATCATCAATTATTATCAATAAATGCAATTTGCCATTATTCCTTTGGTTGCCAGTTTGGCTTTCTTGACTGTAAAAATGAAGACATGCCCTCCTGCCCTTCTTCGCAACCGCGCATTTTAGTGGTGAAATCCAATGTCCATTGACGTAGTTCCTCATCACTCCCAACCCATCGGTCAAAACCAAGGGTCAATTCTTTTGAGGCAGCAACAGACATTGGCCCTGTAGTGAGTACTTCTGACACTAATGAATCAAGTGCAATCTGTTGCGCATCAGCGCCCTCAATAACCTGTTCAATCATACCAATTCTCAAAGCCTCAGCAGTATTTATTTTACTTGCTTGCATTGAAAGTCGGCGGAAATTTGCACTTCCAATTCGACGATATACATAGGGCCCAATAACTGCTGGAAGAATCCCAAGTTTTCCTTCTGAAAGAGCAATCTTTGTACTTGGGTCTGCAATAACATGATCCATGCATGCAATCAAACCCGCTCCTCCTCCCAATGCAACCCCTTGAACTACTCCAATAGTAAAACAAGGATGAGCCCAAAGAGAATTGAATAATCTATCAAGGCGTTCAGAATCTGCACGATTTTCCTCACTTGACTTTGCACCTGCATCGCGCATCATATTGATATCTGCTCCTGCGCAAAAATGCTTACCATTCCCCATTAACACTAATATTCTAAAGTTTAAATTACCATCTGCATCAGCAATATTTCCGGTTCCGCCAACAGAATGTTCTGCAGCCCATTGAAAAATATCAATTAACTCACTTATCATTTGTACATTTAGTGCATTGTATTTTGCCTCGCGAGCGAGATGGATTCTAACTACTGAACCATCAATAGAAAGAGAAATCAATTCAGATTTAGGTGGATTTTGGCTGGACATTCTATTTCAACTTCCTATTGTGATAATTGATTTTCTAATTGGATAATTACATCCTAAATATTCCATATTTTGTTGTTGGCATTGGAGCATTTAATGTTGACGAAATTGCCAATCCCAAAACATCACGAGTATCCCTTGGGTCAATAATGCCATCATCCCAAAGTCGGGCTGTTGAATAATAAGGGGAGCCTTCGGTCTCATATTTTGCAAGGATTGGGGCGCGGAATGCATCTAATACATCTCCTTCCATTGGCTCCTTTCCTTCGCGAGCTAATTGATCCTGTTTAACAGTTGTAAGAACATCGGCGGCTTGAGGACCTCCCATCACAGATATTCGCGAATTAGGCCACATAAATAGGAATCGTGGGTCATACGCTCTTCCACACATACCATAATTTCCAGCACCGTGAGAGCCACCAATAATTACTGTGAATTTGGGCACGGGTACACAAGAAACTGCCGTTACTAATTTGGCGCCATCCTTGGCAATGCCTCCGGCTTCAACTGCTTGCCCGACCATGAAGCCGGTCACATTCTGCAAGAAAATTAGAGGAATTCCTCTCTGTCCACAAAGTTCAACAAAGTGAGCGCCTTTCATGCTTGATTCACTAAATAGAATACCATTATTTGCAACGATTCCAACTGGATAACCGTGTATTTTGGCAAAGCCACAAACTAAAGTTGTGCCATATCTAGTCTTAAATTCATGAAAGCGGCTAGCATCAACAATCCTACCTATCACTTCACGAACATCGTAAGGCGTTCGATTATCACTCGGAATAATTCCTAGGAGTTCTTCTGGGTCATGTTTAGGAGGCTCGGGCTCGGATGTTTCCAGTTGAGTTTTTGGACCAGTGTTAAGGTTTTCAACAATATCTCTCACCTTGCGGAACGCCGCAGGTTCATCCTCAGCAAAGTGATCTGCAACACCAGATTTGACAGTATGAACTTCTGCTCCACCCAAATCTTGTGCACTCACAACCTCTCCAGTTGCCGCCTTTACCAAAGGTGGACCTGCGAGGAAAATAGTACCATTGTCCTTAACGATAATTGATTCATCAGACATGGCTGGCACATATGCGCCACCGGCAGTACACGAGCCCATTACTGCAGCAATTTGAGGTATCTTCATCCCGCTCATTATTGCTTGGTTGCGAAAAATCCGCCCAAAATGACCTTTGTCAGGGAATACTTCATCTTGGAGTGGTAAAAATGCCCCTCCTGAATCAACTAAGTAAATGCAAGGTAAGTGATTTTCAGTTGCAATTTCTTGGGCGCGGATGTGCTTTTTAACCGTCATTGGATAATAAGAGCCGCCTTTGATTGTTGCATCATTAGCAACAAACATGCACTCACGCCCATGTACAATCCCAATTCCTGTGATTACCCCTGCACTATGTGCTCTGCCATCATATAATTCAAAACCGGCTAAGGTAGATAATTCCAAAAATGCAGTTCCTGAGTCAATAATACGCTCTATTCTTTCGCGAGCCAATAATTTACCCCTACTACGGTGGCGCTCCTCATATTTGCCGCCACCACCGATTTTTGCAATATCCAATCTCTCTCGCAAAGTAGCAATTAATGAAAGGTTGGATTGGCGATTCTCTGCAAACTGTGGGTCAGCAGAATTAACCCGTGTTGGTAAGCGTTCCATGCTGTCCCCATTACGCCGGAGTAGGCCAATGACTTCAAACCAGCGATTAAAATAATAATTCTTTCAATAAAAAGGCTACTAATTAATTGTTTCAAACTCCAAGAATCAATCGCCCAAGGTCTCTCAAACCCGGGGCTAAACCGACTACAAGTATTGCGAGAACAATAAGTAAGCGCAAAGCCCTTTGCCGATGTTCAATTCTTACCGCACTAAAAACCCAAAGTAGTAATGCGAGTAGCAATGCCTTTACACAGAAAAATAGCCATGCACCCCCGCCTCCAGTTATCGCTGCACCCTGTTGAATAACAAAATCTGAAAGTGGGTGCTTTTCAGAATATCCAAAGACATCAATACCAATCCAAGTCGCCAAGCCATCGGCCAATTGCCCGAAGGCTATTGCGAGTGCCCATGGAGTCGCCATTAGACCACGAGGCGCCAATCTTTCCATTAATGCCCTGCCTTCCCAATTACCTTCTTCATGTTGTTCAATTGATACATCCTCCGGCAACACACCTGGTTCCATACCCGCTTCTTCCAATTCCATTTTCTCATTGATACCAAATTTGAATAACACCCAGCAAACATATGAAGGGATGCCGATAACAACTAGAATTGGCCAAAGTGCGGCTGAATCATTTGCTTCATGCCATGGAGTCATCATAAATTGTAACCAAAGCCCTAACCACATTGCAAGCGCTCCCATTCCCATAGCCATTACACTGCGCTCAATAGCATTCCAACCTTCAGTGGCCTGAACTACTGAAAATACTGCTACCAGGGATGCCAATAATCCAAGAACTACACCAAAGGTGCCAATTCCTTCATGAGAATTCAAAGAAGGAAGTAAAAGACCCGCAAACATTAGGAAAAGGAAAAAGAGTGAAGCAGAACGTATCAAGTATCCTTCTGGATCTCCATCGCCAAAATCCTCACCAAAAGTGGAATGGTGACGACGAGCAAGAACACCAATGTAAATTGCCAATACCACCCATGCAGCAATATGGAAATGAATAATTGGAGAAATGAATGCAACCCCCAAATCTCCATTAAAGAACTGTGAATCCTCAAGAACTCTAATCACCGAAGCCCAGATAATCCAAGGAATATAGGTGACTAATGTACGCTCAGAGGTGGGCAGCCATTTGATACGGAAGATTGTTGAAATTACAACTACGAAAGAGAACATCACAACTATGAACAGTACTGTATTTTGCGGAGTATATCCCGAATCACCTGCCGTTGCATCCTTTGTGATTGGATCCCAAACAAGTGGTTTGAGGAAATCGTTCCAAAATATATCCGGTAATACTGTAGAGCCAACTACCATTATTACAAAGAAAGAAATAAGAAAGCCTATTGCGACTCTTTCAAAAATACTTAATTTATACATCCCAAGTGGAGGGTTGAATTCTTTCGAGGGAGACTTATTATCAATTTCGTTATCCTCGGCAACGGGATTATCTTCTTCGTCTACTGTTTCTGAAGCCGATTCATCTTCTGCCATAGAACTCACCAAGCCTTCGCAATAGAACTCCAGCCATGAGGCTTGGGGTTAAGCGAGTTGGAAAAGAAAAAATTACGCTCACTCTTCTTCGTCATGATTACAATTATCATCATGAACGTGGCCGTCGTCACCATGTTCAGGGTTAACCTTGCGATCTTCATGAACTTCAATGAATGAGACCTTATTGACTTCAATGCTATCTCGTAGAGTTGTAACTAAGCGGAACTTCATCATTGCTGCATTTGTATCAAACATCATTGCTTGAGGGATAGTGATTCCAAGGTCATCGCCATCAAATTCAACGCTGAAATCTTTGTGTCCAGTATTTGCTTCAAGCAAAGCCATAACTTTTTCATCTCGGTCTTCAATAACTTTTGTGACCTTGTAGGTATATCGGAGGCTAACACCAGCAAGTGGATGATTAAAATCAATTCTTGCACGCCCTGCAGCCCAAAGTCGAAGGGTTCCGGTACGACCGTTGATTGTGATTGGGGCTCCAAGACCCAAACTATCTGGGTCTTTCACTTGTTGTAATACCTTGTCTTGACTGATAACTTCAATCATATCACTGTTTAATTCGCCATATGCCTTTTCAGCAGGAATTGTAAAATCATAATCTGTTTCAGAGTCTGCTCCAAGAAGGTGTTCTTCAAACCCTTCAATGAGTGCTCCTCCACCAACAACAGACACCAAAGGTGAATATGTTCGCCCCTCTTGGTGGGAATCATTATCCTTGGCGATCTGTTCAATATTGGTCTCGATTAAGTCACCGCTTTCAGCATTATATAGGCTGTAATCGATGTGGACAATTGCTCCTTCTTCCATTTTGCATCACCATGCACCCCTATTGGGGCGAGTCGGCGACCTGCCTCCCTTTCTTAAGTCAATTGGCTGAAGTGAAAGAGGAATAAACCTCTATTCTTCCCCGCTATCTAGCGTTTTCATGCCTTCAAACCCGGGTAGAGTGCTTAGACATTTGCCTTCTTCCGAACGCCACCAAACCTGCTGAGTCATCAACATTCCAATCATCATTATCCCCCAACCTAACCATACCAAATGGCTACCGGGCAAATCATATGCAGTTACCCTAACTCGTTGTATTTGATCCACTTCGCCATTTGACATCGCTTGACCGAGTTCTTCGGCTTGAGATAAATCAAAGATAATAATTAAATCTCCTGTTGCGCCAGATAATATCGCAACTTCTGAACGTGGCAAGCCGCTACTAAATCGTAACACACCCGGTTCTAATATTGCAATTGGAGCCCCTAATTCACCATTTGAATTAACTTTAGATTCCTCATAAACTTCGACAACTGCCCCCGCATACCTCTCGCCTACATCAAAACGTGAATCAAATTCTGCATCCCCCTGTACAGATAATTCAAATCCGGTAAAAACTAGTAAGAAATCCCCAACTTCAACTGGCTCATCCAAAGGAAGTGACATGCGATGTCCTACATCCCCACGGTCAACCAAGGTTGTAGCAAAAACATGCCCAATAAGCAATATTATCAAGCCAAAGTGGACCAACTGCGAACCCAAACCAATCCAACGAGTTTGCCTCCCTCTAGTATTCTTCCGTCCATCACGAAGTGATTTCACCCTCATTACAACCTCAAAACCCATAGAAGGTAGGGCGATTAATAATGCTGGTAACATAAACCAAGCTAATTGCCCACGAGAAAAAGGACCAATAAATGCACTTTCGGAATCGCCAGGCAAAGAACCTGACATAAACCATGCAAGAACAATGGAAATGCAAACTACTCCGCTAACATACCATACAATTCGTTCTGCTGGCACTCTACGGCGCCAAGAATATACCATTAGTGCCAAAACAAGTAAAAGAATCAATGGTGAACCATAGAATTCATGAGCCTCTAATTGGGTGCGGTCAAGACTATTAAGAAGTAAAAGCCATGCCAATAATAAGAATGATGACACAAGGATTACAGGTGCTGAAAAGACAATTTTCATCTGCCCTTTTCGCGTAAAAAGAGCGAGGCTTTCTTCCTCTTCGGGCGGAGATGAAAGCAAGACCGGAGCGAGCATAATCCCCATTCCCGAAGCGGCAACAATAACATCTGCAATTTGTGCCCATGATGCAAATATCCATAATATTACTCCTGCGCTCATCCACCCATACTCTACTGATGGCTTTTCTTGCACTTGATGAGCGATGACTATCAACACTGAAATGAAGCCCACAATCGGGTCGCCCAGCCAAAGGGCAACGGCAATAGATGTCGGAATTAGTAACAATCTAGTTGGATCTCGCATCAATAATCCAATTCCTGATGCCCACAGATGAATAACTATCCATACTAGTGGAATCAAGCCAACTAATGCAATGATAAGAGGATTTATTCCCTCCCAATATAGTTTTGACTCTCCTGAAAAAAAGGTATTTATTGCAGCGATAGAAGGTACTACCAATAATAGTAATCCGCTGCGCTCAAATCCTTTAGGGATATTTGCACCAACTGATTTACAAAGTACTGCTGAAAACCAAATTGAGACAATCAATAACATCACCTGCACATATGCGATAACTTCAACACCAGCGCTATAATCAGTTGAAAGAGTCATTATTCGGCCCCAAGCATACTTGGAAACTTCTCCAGCATCGTCATTGACAAAGGTATGAACAGAACTTGCCCATACACCGGATGCGCGAGTCACTGTAGTTGCAAAAATAGCGGTAAAAGCGGCCATTAATCCTGCCCCGGCGTATAGTAAATCGCTGGCTTTCCCAGGCTTAATGTGTAAATGTAAGAGCACGACTACGGCTAACCAAGGCAATAGAGAACCTGTTTCGACCGGATCCCATGCCCAATAACCACCCCAATCCAAAACAGTATATGCCCAAAGACCACCTAACCCAACAGATAATGTTCCAGTAAGTAATGCAGGGCGTGCTGCCTCAGTCAGTCGTTTTGATAAATCAGAATCATTCTCGTCTGGATGCAGTAAGGTAGCGATTGACCGAGCCCCAAGGGAAATACAAAAGGTGTAAAATAAGAAAATAAGAGGTGGGTGAAAAATCATTAGATCGGTTTGAAGCAATGCATTCAAACCAGAACTTGACCAATTTGGATTTAGAGTTTTTCGGAACGGGTCAAGAATTTCTGCAATTAGTAGCAACAATAGGGTAAAACCCCACATAAAACGCAAACGAGACTCATGTTGTTTCTTTGACTCACCAAGCCTTGGATTTCGCCAATAATATACTACAATTGCTAGGAAGGCTGCCCAAAGCAATAACGGGCCTTCGCGAGCAGCCCAAACGGCTGATATTCGATAGCGTAAGGGCAAATCTGCCCCTCCATATTGCCACACATAATGGTAAGATGTTTCCGAATTGATGAAAAGAAACAATAAGGCAAAAAAAGGCAAGGTTAACAGAAAATGAAGGACCCTTTCAACCCATTTTCTGTTAATAGAATCAAGACTAAAGGTAAAACCGGAAAGTAAGATTATTGAGGCAAGAATCGCAAGAGGAAGTGTTGAACCCCACATATTACAAACCCTTACCATTACAATTGCATTTAGCTACAGAAAACAAATCTTCACCATCCATAATGTTTTGAACGGCTATAACCAAAGGAAAGCAATACACTAATCACCTTTTTGAAAAATAAAGTAGGGCGGAAAATTAATATTTTTATGCCAACAAATAATTTGCTAATATTACCCATCCTCCCCATTTCTTCGGGCAAACAACGGCCCATAAAAGATAATTCACCATCGGATAATTCATACAACGCTGTTTTTCCCTTGAGTATTTTTTCATATGGAGGGAACTCATTTTTCCATAATTGCTCATATTCGGATATTTGTTGCTTAGAAACATCATTATTTGACAAGGCATTAACTGCCACTTGAGCCGCAAATTTTCCGGATTTGAGGGCCAGGTGAGTTCCACCTTCAAACAACGGAGAGGTGAATCCGGCTGCATCGCCAACCATCATTAAACCATCAGAATAAGTTTGTTTACGTGGACCAGAAATCGGGATTGTCCCTCCAAATGGCCTTATTTTAGTTTCTCCTTCACGCCAAGGAGGGTTTGCTTTTGGATTATTTTTTAGATATGTATCTTCAATAAAACTCTCAAGATATTTTATTGCACCCTTCTTTTCCGTAGTCACAAGACCAACATTCGCCCTCCCTCCCTTTTTAGGAATCATCCAAACATAACCATGAGGGCTATATTTTGGCCATAGGTAAAAATCCAAGTAACCATCATTTGGAACTTCATGCATCTCCCATTGAAATCCTGCAATCACTTCGGTTTGTTCCTTAATGTTGAGCAATTTAGCAGATAGTCCCACAACTCCGGCGGCATCAATTATGATCTTTGTTTCAATTGGAAATTGATTTCCCTTCCCATTAACTATCCAATTGGAAAATTGATTATTGCTATTGTAAACTTTCTCCATTCCCGTCACTTTGTGATTGAGCAATATACTTGCACCCTCCTCAATTGCAGAATTTGCCAACCATTGCTCAAACAGATGTTTCTCAAGAACATATCCTTGCTCGGTTAGAAGCTTACTGCCACCATCAGGAAATATTATCCGAATACCTTTGCAATCAAGAGCGATTACCTCTGGTGGCAAATCAAGCCCAAGGTTTTCAACTGCAGTTTTTGACAAACATTCACCGCAATGAACAGGAGTGCCAATTTCATCGTGATCTTCAACCAACAAAACCGAGAGCCCGCCTCTAGCTGCATGGAGGGCAGCCGAGCCACCACCGGGTCCTGCTCCAATTACGAGTACATCACAAGTTGAGCCCAATGCAACACCCCTATGAATCGCCGAGAGGTTTTAGCACATCAAACACACCCCTCATTCGCTGCCAAAATACTGCATAAACAAAACGAGGATTCATATTCAAATGACTGCACCGAGGCATGTGGCATGGGTCAATATGCAGAGATGGCTCGAAGACCTCGAGAAACGTGGCGAGTTGTTACGAATTACTCGTCCCGTAAAGGTTGAGTTGGAGGCGGGTTGTATCGCCGACCGCTTAGTGAAAAAGGGCGGACCTGCAGTGATTTTTGAAAAACCTGAATTGCCCGATGGGACAATATCCAGCATGCCTCTTGTGATGAATTTATTTGGCACTGAAAAACGCACAATAAGAGCACTAGGGACGAAATATGTAACCGATATTGGCCAAAGGTTGGTAACAATGATGAAGCCAGATATTGCAACTTTTGCAAAGCGCCCTTGGAAGTCAATACCATTAGTAAAAGATGCATTGTCCCTCCCCCCGAAAAAAGTAAGAAAAGGAGCATGCCAGCAAATAATAATTGATAACCCAGATGTCACCAAACTCCCTATTCCCAAAACCTGGCCCTTAGATGGCGGTCGTTTCATCACACTGCCCCTTGTTGTTACTCGGAATCCGCTAAATGGTGAACACAACCTCGGAATGTATCGTTCGCAAATATTCGGGCCAAAGGAAGTGGGGCTTCACTGGCAAACGCATAAACATGCAGCAGATCATGTTGCTGCCAATGCTGAAATAAATATCGAAGTAAAATCCAAAAATTCAAAATCCAACCAAATCAATCCAAAAGGGGCAATGCCTGTTGCAATTTGTATTGGAGGTCCGCCGGAATTAATATTCTCCGCAATTGCACCTTTGCCGGATAATTTGGAGGAATATATGTTTGCTGGATTTTTGGCAAGGAAGCGATTGAAAATAACTAAAGCAAAGACTCAGGATTTGTGGGTTCCGGCAGAAGCGGACATTGTAATTGAAGGATATTGCATGGCAAATGAAACCAGAACGGAGGGCCCATTTGGCGACCATTTCGGTCACTATTCATTAACCGGAGAATACCCAGTAATGCACATTACTGCAATAACCATGCGTAAAAATGCAGTCTTACCCGCAACAATAGTTGGGCTACCTCCGATGGAAGATGGTTATCTCGGCGAAGCAATTGGTGAGGCATTTTTGCCTGTCCTCAAATTCCAACACAGAGATGTTAGGGGACTTCATTTGCCTCTTGAAACTGGTTTCCATAATTTGGCAATACTTTCGAGCCATCAACGATATCCCCGCCAGGCAAGAAAAACGGCACTTGGATTGCTTGGAGCAGGGCAATTAATGTTCCTAAAAGTGATAGTCGTTGTAGATGAGAATCACTCTGTGAAAAATCTAAATATGCTTCTTGAAGCACTTCACACCAAGGTATTAATTAATCGTGATTTGCAAATATTAGATGGGCAGGTTGCCGATTCATTAGCCCATTCGGCACCTGTAGAAAATATTCATTCGAAACTCATTATTGATGCTACGCTACCTAATACACACAATGGAATATCCAATGAAATGTATGAGCAAATACTCAATATTAATGGAGTAGAACAGGCCAAATTATTACGTCCAAGCATATTAGTTATTACCACCAAAATAGAAAATAGCCCCGATAAAAATAAGAATATTGAAGAGGCAGATAATGCTTCAGCAGCAAAACAACGAGGGCATATTTCTCAATTGATAAAAACAATTTGGCAATTAGATAATTCTAATGCCATCCGCTGGCTTTTTATTACAGATGATGATTTGGATTTATCATCTGACAATGCCAATAGGACTCTGCTTTGGCAACTGTTTTGCCGCTTTGAAGTAAGTCGTGATTTACATTTTGATAATGAAAAATCAAGGGTTGCATGGGATGCGACTTC
>LWDU01043088.1_pt1 | contig 39544 bp, 43 predicted proteins | sample 727161 | NCBI WGS metagenome assembly LWDU01 (sample SAMN04566230, study PRJNA314399) | hydrothermal vent metagenome | isolation source: deep sea hydrothermal plume seawater | place: Mexico: Gulf of California, Guaymas Basin | collected 2004-07-11
CATTATGCGCACCCTCTAGATAACCAATACTCATTAAAAATTCACCAACTACTTTTTCACCCACAAATTTAAAATTTTGCTTAAAAACTTTGGACCAATCTTCTCTATTTAGTGTTTTTTTTTGAAACAACCAATTTGCAAAACCGCCGTGAGAACGACGAATAGAAGCAATCGACTTAGCGTTATAAATCGTAGCCTCAATTTTTAATCTATTACGGATAATAGATGAATCGTTTCTCAATCGATCAATATCCAATTGAGTAAAACTTGCAACTTGATCTACATCAAAATTATTAAAAGCGATATTTAAACCCTGACGTTTTTTTAAAACGATCAGCCACGATAAACCTGCCTGAAAAATTTCCAAAGTTAGCCGTTCAAATAACACTGATTCAGACTCAACAGGAAAACCGTATTCAGTTTCATGGTAAGGGCCATGATACGGATGCCCTGATGCTATTTCACAATAGGTTGACATACAATATTTTTACTTATTATTAATTTTTAAAAAACTTTCCGCTTATGTTAATTATCCAAGAAAATTATAATAATATGATAATTCAAACAGTGTTACCTCTAAAATTCAACTAACTAGACAGAACCTGTAACTCTAATTAAATGGACTGAAGTTAATGGACGTTTTTTATATTGATCTCTAAAATAACGACGAACAATAATGCGAGCCACTTCTTTGACTTTTAAATCATCAATGATATCATCGTCACTCATGTGAAATAGCTCATCTTCAATTTTATCCAAAAGGTGTTCCAATAAAGCAGCAAATTCATCTTCTTCAATCAGACCATGAGTTGTTAATTGCGGCGTCTTCATAATATTGCCAGATTGATCTAGAACTAAACTCAAAACTACTACGCCATTGTAAAGAATGCGATTACGGTCTTTGATAACATCACTGTCAAGTGAGACAATCCTCGACCCATCTATAGAAAAACGTCCAACATGTACCTCGTCAATAATTTCTGCATTATTTGGGGCTAACCTTACTACCGAACCATTTTTGACTAGGATAGTCTCTGGAACTTGGCAATCTTCAGCAATTTCTGCATGTTTTTTAAGGTGCCGCGTTTCACCATGAACGGGAACAACGATTTGTGGTCGGATATACTGATACATCTCAATTAATTCATCTTCTGCTGGATGACCAGAAACATGAATATTACCATTCTTATCGTTAATGACAGATACATTATTTTGAACCAACTTATTTTGTAGTCGGGAAATTGATAACTCATTTCCCGGTATTATCCGGGAAGAGAATATAACTGTATCTCCCGCACCCAATTTCACCTGGCGATGTTCATTAGCTGCAATACGCGTTAAAGCTGCCCTTGGCTCGCCTTGACTACCTGTGCAAATATAGAGAACCCGATCCTTAGGAATATCTTGGGCATTTTCAGCTTCTATGAAGGTAGGTAAGTCAGATAGATAACCCGTTTGTCGAGCTGCGGCATTAATTCTCCACAAAGATCTACCCACCAAACAAACAGATCGTCCATTGGCGGATGCAGCATCATATATAGTCTTTAATCGGGCAACGTTTGAAGCAAAACACGCTACCGCGACACGCCCTTTGCAATTACCAATGAGCCCGGACAGGTTATCTAGGATACTAGATTCAGAGCCAGAAGAGCCAGAAACAAAAACATTGGTTGAATCTCCAATTGCCGCCAAAACACCCTCATCACCCAAAGCCTTCAACGCATTATAATCAGAAACTGGTCCAACTACTGGATCAGGATCAAACTTCCAATCACCAGTATGAAAAATTATGCCTAGCGGGGATCGGACAATGCAGGCATTTGGTTCCGGCATCGAATGGGTAAGTGTCATAAGTTCAATAGAAAATGGTCCAACATCAAATTTACCCATCAACGGCACTTCTATTATTTCCATATCCGTAGTGCTTTCCGAGAATTCAAGTTTGGACCGCAGCAATGCTGCCGTGAACGGAGTTGCATAAACTGGGCAGCGCAACTTATCCCATAAATAGGGAACAGCACCTAAGTGATCTTCGTGGCCGTGCGTTAATATAATTCCGGCTAGTTGATCCCTGCGCTCCACGATGAATTCAGGATCCGGAAGGATAATATCGATACCCGGCGTGGTATCATCGCCAAAAGTTATTCCTAGATCTATGATAATCCAATCATGTTCTTTCGGTGCTCCATAACCATATAAATTAAAATTCATACCAATCTCTTCAGTACCCCCGAGAGGTACAAAGAGAAGTTCATCTTTCTTTAAGTCACCGTTCGTCATTAAGTCTGATTTCGCCGGTAAATCGTAAGAAGCCCCTTTAACGTAAGGTTCTCCTCCCAATAATCTATCGCATCCGTCGCATCTGAAAAAATTGAAGCGAGACCACCTGTAGCAATAACACTCATCTCTCCACCAATTTCTAATTTAATACGCTTTGTAATTCCCTCTATCATACTTACATAACCCCAAAAGATGCCCGATTGCATCGCCGACACCGTTCCAGTTCCAATGATATTTTTAGGACGCTCAATTGCCACTCGTGGTAATTGAGCCGCTCCCATATGGAGCGCTTCAAGTGACAAGTTAATGCCAGGAAAAATAATACCACCTCTATAATTACCTTCAGCATCAACAATATCAAACGAAGTAGCCGTACCAAAGTCGACAACCGTAACGGGACCACTATAGTATTCATGCGCAGAAACAGCATTACATAGACGATCTGCACCTACTTCTTTTGGATTATCAATAAGAATTTCTATTCCTAATTTAACGGTCGAGTCTCCAACAACAAGAGGCTCGCAACCAAAGTAACGCTGACAGAGACTTTTCAAATGAGTTAAATTTGCTGGAACCACTGTGGCTAGGATAGCGGATGTAATATCCGAACGAACAAGGTTTTCTCGCTGCATTAGGTGACCAAGCCAAACGCCAAACTCATCCGCCGTACGGTTAACATCTGATGCTGCGCGCCACTCACCGCGTAAATCACCATTATCATTGAAAATGGCAAAAACAATATTAGTATTCCCCGAATCTATAGCCAGCAGCACTTAAAATTCTCCTGTTATAGGTGCAAAATATACATCACCAACCGATATTCGACGCGGACCATTATTGGTTTCAATTACAAGCCCTCCCTTTATATCTAAATCGCAGAATAAACCTGATATGTGTTCTTTACCAAATTTAACAGATAGTGGCTCATCTATCACATGCCCATAAGCAAGCCATTTTTCACGCACTGGTCCAAAGCCCGTCCTTTGCCAACTTGAATACAATTCAGCCAAATTCTGAAGATATAGTTCAACCACTTCTTCAATTTCTAATTCATCACCCAACTCATCTTTAATACTAGTAGCAGGGAAAAGCGTGGCCGATGGAAAGTGTTTTAAGTTTAGACCAAAACCAACCACAACCCAATCCTGACCAGTTTTCTGATCGAACCCAACTTCGAGGAGTGTCCCGCCAATTTTTTTTTTATTTAATAATAGATCGTTAGGCCATTTATATCTTAATTCCGGTAGTTGGCCTACCAAGTACTCCAATGTTTTACTGGCAGCGATTGCAGGCAAAAATCCTAGCTGGGCAGCCTCAGTCATACCGCGGTTTGGCCGAAATAAAACTGAAATAAACATATTTCCAACTTCGGAAACCCAATGCCTTTTATTGCGCCCCTTACCTGCCGTTTGCATACGAGCCCAAATTGCCAAACCTTCATCTGCAAACTCAGTTAAGGCTCTCCGCTTAAGCTCATCATTTGTGCTACCAACAGAATCCAGCACTATCAAGTTATACCCTGCAGGTAAATTCAAAAAATTAGACATACTTTACTTAAGAAAAAGCGCAGCCGCAGCATTCTCAGCACCGCTAATTAATGGCATTGGAAAAAATATCAAAAAGATAATTACAAAACCTGTAATTATTAATACAGATTTTATTTCTATGCTAACAAATGAATCAAGAGCTTCAATCGGCGAATCAAAATACATAACCTTAACTATCCGAATATAATAAAATGCGCCAACTACACTGGTCAACACACCAATAATAGCTAACGTATATAGCTCAGCATGGATCGCCGCCTCGAAGACGTAAAGTTTCCCGAGAAAACCAGCCAGAGGAGGAATACCTGCCATTGAAAACATAAAAATTGAGAAAATTAACGCCAAACCTGGGTTGGTTTTAGATAGCCCGGCCAAATCATCAATACCCTCTACCATACGGCCATCCCTTTTCATCAATAAAATGCAAGAAAAGGTACCAATATTCATGAAAACATAAATACCGAGATAAACCAACATTCCCTGTATTCCATGATTGCGAATGGTCATATCTTCTACCACGCCGGCAGCGGCTAAACCAATTAAGGCATAACCCATATGGCCAATCGAACTGTAAGCCATCATTCGCTTGATATTACTTTGATTAATTGCAGCAAAAGCTCCCAAACCCATTGATGCAATAGACATAAAGATAATGATCTGTTGCCATTGATCAGCAAGGTCTCCAAAAGGACCAACCATAGTACGAATGATCAAACCCATAGCCGCAATTTTTGGTGCAACAGAAAAAAGAGCTGTGACCGGTGTCGGCGCGCCTTCATAGACATCCGGTGTCCACATATGAAATGGCACAGCCGAAACTTTAAAAGCAAATCCAGCTATAATAAAAACAAGTCCAACAACAACACCAGCAGATGGCAACTCCCCATTCAAATCATTAAAAACATTAGCCAATGTATCAAAGCTCGTAGAACCCGCGAAACCATAAATTAATGAGATACCATAAAGCATCAGACCAGACGAGAGAGCGCCCAACACAAAATACTTTAAACCTGCCTCTGCAGACCGGGCGCTATCCTTTTGAAAAGCCGCAATTACATAAAGAGATAGGCTTTGAAGCTCGATAGCTAGGTAAACTCCAAGAAAATCATTTGCTGAAATCATCAGCATCATGCCTAGAGTTGCTAAGACGATTAATACAGGAAATTCAAAAAACCTAATGGCTTGTATCTTAAGATAATCCGTAGAAATAAGGATAACAGAGGCAGCAGAGAGAAGAACAAAGATTTTTATGAAGACTGTATATTCATTGACGACAAATACCCCGCCAAAAGTCGAAACGCTACCATCTGTTGAGACCAGCATCAAAGGAATAGCCAGGATAAGCACTATTATGCACCCATAAGAAATTGTTCGAGCATTATTCGAACCGCGCATGAAGACACCGAGCATTAGGAAAAAAAGAGTAGCAACCGCCAGAACAATTTCTGGCAGCGCAGGCGTTAAGTCAGGTATTGCGGCTGGTTGCATAAGTTACGGTCCTCTCTTAACGCCAAACTACGGAGACGTATTGTGCATTTGCAAGTGCACTTTGATAACGATCAATAAGATTTTCCACCGAAACATGCATAACATCTAGAAATAAAGAAGGGTAGATACCCATAATAATTACAACTAAAATTAATGGAGCAAATATAGCAATCTCACGCGCATTAACGTCCATAATTGTTTTTAAATTTTCTTTTGAAAGTACCCCAAAAATAACTCGACGATAAAGATACAACATATAAGCAGCCCCCAATACTAAACCCATTGTAGCAAAAGAAGCTACCCAGGTATTAGCCTTAAACGCTCCAACCAGAACAAGAAACTCTCCAATAAATCCACTCGTACCTGGCAAACCAATTGATGCCAACATAAATATCATAAAAATCAATGCATATTTAGGCATTCGCCCCACAAGGCCACCGTAGTCATTGATTTCCCGGCTATGTACTCTATCGTAAACTACTCCAACGATCAAAAAAAGCGCCGCAGAAACAACACCGTGACTAAGCATCTGAATAATAGCACCTTCTATACCCTGAAAGTTTGCACTAAATGCTCCGATAGTGACAAAACCCATATGTGCAACGGAAGAATAAGCAATTAGTTTTTTCATATCCTCCTGAGCAAGAGCTATTAGAGATGTATAAATAATAGCTACCACGCTAAGTGTAAAAATGAACGGCGTGAAGTCAGCAGAAGCAAGCGGAAACATAGGTAGCGAAAACCGTAAAAATCCATAACCACCAAATTTTAGTAACACACCTGCTAAAATAACCGACCCAGCGGTTGGCGCCTCAACGTGAGCATCTGGTAACCAAGTATGCACAGGCCACATAGGCACTTTAACTGCGAATGAAGCAAAAAATGCCAGCCAAAGCCAAGTTTGCAATTTTGCCGGAAAGTTGAATTTTAATAAGATTGTCATATCCGAAGTGCCGGCGTGAGACATCATAGTTAATATTGCAATTAACATAAGTACAGAACCGGTTAACGTATAAAGGAAAAGTTTGTATGCAGCGTAGTTGCGCCGCGGCCCACCCCAGACACCAATTATTATGAACATAGGAATTAACACGCCTTCGAAGAAGACATAGAAAAGAATCAAATCAAGTGCTGAGAACATGCCTACCATCAGCGTTTCTAAAACTAAAAATGCAATCATAAATTCCTTAACGCGATCTGTTATGGCCACCCAACTTGCTAGGATGCAAACAACGGTCAAAAGTGTTGAAAGAATTACAAAGAACACTGAAATTCCATCAACACCCATATGATAGGCTAAATCTAAACTTGGAACCCAAACTACTTTTTCAACAAATTGAAATCCTATCGATGAATTATCAAAATTAATCCAGATACCAAGAGAAACTATAAACGTAACGACCGATGTCCAAAGTGCAATACCACGAGCATTACGAGCCGTTATCTCTTCATCACCCCTAATAAGTAAAATAAAAAAAACACCGACAAGTGGGGCAAATGTTATAACAGATAACCAAGAAAAATTATTCATCAACTGTAACCCCTCACCAAAAACCAGGTGATAAAGGCTGCAACACCCAATAACATTACAAAAGCATAGTGGTACAAATAGCCACTTTGTATTGCTCCAGCACGCCGGGCAATTATACGAACAGCCGCCGCAATACCATCCGGCCCTACCCCATCAATTAATAAGTCATCGATTGCTTTCCATAGATTACGACCTAGACTAAAAGCCGGTTTAATAAAAATTTTGTCGTATAATTCATCGAAATACCATTTATTTAGCAAAAACTTGTGTGTTAGTTGAAAGCCCGATGAAAGTGCCCCAGGTAACCCGGGGGCAAACATATACATTAGATACGCTAAAGCTATTCCAGCAACTCCGACACAAAGCGGTAAAAACTTGACCCAAATCGGAACAAGATGTGCATTATTAAGCGCCCGATGGTTATCCAGAACGAAGATTGAATTTTTCCAAAACTCAACCGCATATTCACCTACGAAATAATCGCTGGAAAACACACCAACAAATAAAGCGCCTAACGCAAGAAAGCATAAAGGTAGTATCATAATTCGAGGTGACTCGTTTACATGAGCTAGGGTCGTTTCATCTGCGTGCGACGCACCATGAAAGGTTAAAATAATGAGACGCCACGAATAGAAAGCGGTCAGAAAGGCTGCTGCAATACCTAGCCAAAAAGCATATTGACCAACACCCGTATTTGCCGCCCAAGTTGCTTCAAGGATTATATCTTTGGAGAAATACCCAGAGAATGGCCAAATGCCGGCAAGTGCTAAACTACCAATCCACATAAAGACATAAGTAACTGGAATTAATTTAAAAAGACCCCCCATTTTACGCATATCTTGTTCGTCAGACATCGCATGAATAACGGATCCTGCACTTAAGAACAAAAGAGATTTAAAAAAAGCATGAGTAATTAAATGAAACATGCCAGCAGAATAAGCTGACACACCCAAAGCAAAAAACATATAACCAAGCTGTGAACATGTAGAGTAAGCAATGACCCGCTTAATATCATTTTGCACACAGGCAACAGTTGCGGCGAAGATGGCGGTCGAAGCTCCCACCAAAGTTACGACAGCTAGCGCTGTTTCTGAATATTCAAACAAGGGTGACAAACGAACAACCATAAAAACCCCTGCGGTTACCATTGTTGCTGCATGAATGAGTGCGGAGACAGGCGTGGGCCCCTCCATAGCGTCGGGCAACCAAACGTGCAAACCTAGTTGCGCGGATTTACCCATAGCGCCAACAAATAATAGTAAACAAATTATTGTTAGTGCATGTATATCATTAGAAAAAATATTTATAGTTACGGCTGACTTTTCGGCAGCCAACCTAAAAATTGTATCAAAACTTACACTATCGAATAGAAAAAATATCGCAAATATTCCTAAAGCAAAGCCAAAGTCACCGATGCGGTTAACAACAAAGGCCTTAATAGCTGCAGCATTAGCTGCTGCACGATCATGCCAAAAACCAATTAGCAGGTATGAAGCTAGCCCTACCCCTTCCCAACCAAAAAACATTTGAACAAGGTTATCCGAAGAAACTAGCATCAACATAAAAAAGGTAAATAAACTCAGATATGACATAAACCGAGGGATGGATTTATCATGGGCCATATAGCCAATTGAATAAACGTGAATCATGGATGAGACCACTGTGACCATTGAGACCATTAACACGGAAAGGGTATCACCCTTCAGGGCCCACGAAAATTTAAGCGAGCTTGACTCAACCCACGTAAAGAGTTCAAGGCTAGGGTTTTGTCTATAAACAACAACCGCAAAAAGAACTAAAATCGCAGCTACCGCGGCTAATAACATTAAACCACAGGTAACAATTTGGACAATTAAATCTATACGACTTTTGGTTTTCCGACTCTCATTTTGTGCCGACGCATGGTTGATAAAAGCGAGTGCCCCAGCAACAAGGCTACCAACTAACGGTAAAAAGATAGCAGCTACATACATTTACCGCTAACCCTTCATTGCGTTAATGTTTTCAACAGAAATGTTGCCCCGATTTCGGAAATAAACGACCAATATTGCCAGCCCGATAGCCGCCTCACCAGCAGCAACTGTCAAAATAAACAGCGCGAATACTTGACCAAATATATCGCCTAGGTAAGAAGAAAAGGCAACAAAGTTAACATTTACCGAGAGCAAAATCAGCTCTATTGACATCAAAATAATTATGACATTTTTGCGATTAAGAAAAATACCGAATATACCAATTGTAAAAAGTATCGAAGCGAGAATTAAATAATGGGACAAACCAATTTCAAGCATCAAACCCCACTCCCTGAAGATATCTTTTTTATTTCAATCGTATTACTGGGATTTCGAGCAAGTTGATCACCCACATTTTGTTTAAGAACACCGGTTCGTGTTCGATGGGTTAATACAATTGCACCTATCATAGCCACCAAAAGAATAAAACCGGCAGTTTGAAAATAGTAAGCATAATGAGTATAAATGATATTGCCCATAGCCTCGGTATTAGTAACCGTAGATCCCATCGGTCAGGTGCGAAAGTCCAGCCACCAGCAATCACTCCTAGTTCCATCACCAAGATGAAACCGATCAATGCACCAAGAGGTAGATAGTGTAAAAATCCACCACGCACTTCTGCTATGCTGACATCAAGCATCATCACAACGAACATAAACAAAACAGCTACAGCACCAACATAGACTACGACTAAGATCATAGCTAAAAACTCAGCACCCAACAGAACAAATAATCCGGCTGAATTAAAAAAGACTAAAATTAAAAATAATACTGAGTGTACAGGATTGCGAGTTGATATCACAACTATAGCCGCTATCACTGCTATGAAAGCAAACATATAGAAGGCCAACGCTAGAAAAATCATCCCTAAACTCCTTATCTATATGGCGCAGTTAATTCCAACCGAGCAGCAAGCTCTATTTCCCATCGATCCCCATTATCGAGAAGCTTATCTTTATTATAGAGCAATTCCGCTCGAGTTTCGGTAGCAAACTCAAAATTTGGGCCTTCAACGATTGCATCAACTGGGCAAGATTCTTCGCAGTAGCCACAATAAATACATTTTACCATATCAATGTCATAGCGTGTCGTCCGACGGCTACCATCATCACGTGGTTCAGCCTCAATAGTAATAGCTTGAGCAGGACAAACCGCCTCACATAGCTTGCAAGCTATACAACGTTCCTCTCCATTAGGATAACGCCTTAAGGCATGTTCGCCTCTAAATCGAGGACTTAGTGCTCCCTTTTCATAAGGATAATTCAGTGTCACTTTGGGCTTAAAAAAATACTTTAGGGTTAGCGCCATTCCTGAGAAGAGCTCGGCAAGGAAAATTGATTTAAAACCTCTGTCAAGAACGCCCATAATTAGTCCTCTCCTATTCCTAATTGGATGCTAAATGTCTTAATGGTGCAATATCGAATGTCAGCACAGTACCAGCGACTAAAACTACTGAAGCTAATGAAATAGGAAGAAAAACCTTCCAACCCAGCCTCATGAGTTGATCGTAGCGATATCGCGGAAAGGTTGCCCGGATCCAAATAAAAATAAAAAGCAAACCGCAAATTTTAATAATAAACCAAAGTGGCCCTGGAAGCCAATTAAATGGCGCAATATCAATTGGCGGCAACCAACCACCCAAAAATAAAATTGTTGTCATCGAACACATCAAAATCATATTGGCGTATTCCCCAAGGAAAAACAGCGCAAACATTGTTGCCGAATACTCAACATTGTAACCTGCAACGAGTTCGGCCTCGGCTTCAGGTAAATCAAAGGGGTGTCGATTCGTTTCAGCTAAAGTCGAAATAAAGAAAATAACAAACATCGGGAATAATGGAACTATAAACCAAACACTTTCTTTTTGTGCATTCACAATATCCGATAGATTTAATGATCCAGCTATCAATAATACAGTAATAATAATAAAACCCATAGATACTTCATACGATACCATTTGAGCCGCCGAGCGGATTGCACCTAAAAACGCATATTTCGAATTACTAGCCCAACCCGCCATTAAGATCCCGTATACACCAAGTGAAGAAATTGCAAGAAGATATAAAATTCCAACATTGATGTTGGCAACAGCCAAACCATCGCCAAACGGTATCACGGCCCAAGCCACCAAAGCTAAAGAAAACGTAATCATCGGAGCCATAACGAAAACAGCGCGATTAGCTCCAGATGGTATTATGGTTTCTTTGAAGAACATTTTAAGGCCGTCGGCCAATGGTTGTAATAAACCAAATGGTCCAACCACATTCGGACCGCGCCGCAAATGCATCGCAGCAATCACTTTACGCTCAACATAAGTGAGGTATGCAACGCCAAACAACAAGGGGACAATAATCCCAATAGCTTGCATAAGTATTAAAAAAAAAGGCCAAACATGAGGTCCCCACATTTCAGTCATAATTTGTCATTATTGCCTTATCCTTAAGCTTTTCTTTTGTGCAAGCCGCCATTGTCAATGACGCACGGCTAATTGGATCAGTCATAAAAAAATTCTGTATAGAATTTATAAAACAATCGGTCGTCATTGGCCCATTATTCCCAAATACACCCCACTCAGCCGGCGTAACTTTATCAATTTTATCAAGAGATGGGGTATTTTTAACCATTTCCAATCTTAAATCTTCGAGAGTGTCAAAAGGTAATGTCACTCCAAGTTCAGTTGATAACGCCCGTATAATTGTCCAATCCTCTCTGGCTTCCCCTACGGGAAATGTAGCTAACTGTGTCCGTTGGGCGCGGCCCTCTAGATTTATGTAGGTCGCATTTTTTTCCGTATAAGCCGCACCTGGTAATATAACATCCGCACGATGTGCACCGGCATCACCATGGTGGCCAATATAAATAGAAAATCCATCACCAAGAGTTTTCATGTCAATTTCATCAGCACCAAGTAGAAAAAAAATATTGATTTCATTGAATACCAAATTTTGCTCGGGTACAAAACCGAGATCAAGTCCGCCGACGCGAGATGCCGCAGTATGAAGAACATTAAATCCGTTCCATTCTTCTAAAATCATGCCGGTGTCTTCAGCTATTTTTCGGGCAGAGCCCAAAACAGCTTCACCATCTACGCGACTCAAAGCACTAGATCCTAATATAATCATTGGATATTTTGCTTTTTTAAGAACTTTAAAAAATTTGTTTGAACCAGAGACAACATCTAATAGCGTGTCTGGACCATCACCAAGATACCTGTAATTGTACGTCAAATCTACTTGTTCTCCAATCAAAGCCACCTTTAACCCACCCTGCAAAAATCTTTTACGAATTCTAGCATTTAGGACAGGACTTTCTATGCGAGGATTAGAACCAACAATTAAAATTGCATCTGTTTTTTCAAGTCCAACAATTGTTGAGTTGAAAAGATAGCCCGATCTAGACCCTTTACCGACCTTGGACCCATCTTGCCGACACTCAACATTCGAAGACCCCAGTTTTGTTAAAAGTGATTTAAGTGCATACATAGATTCACAGTCAGCTTGATCACCAGCAATTGCGGCAATTTTTTTGCCATCTATGCCGTTAATTTTTTTGGCGATCGCCTTGAAAGCCGTAGTCCAACTGCATGCTTCTAGTTTACCATTCTTACGCACAAAAGGTCGGTCTAACCGCTGACGGCGAAGGCCATCACAGGCGAAACGCGTCTTATCTGAAATCCACTCTTCATTCACATCATTATTATTACGCGGAATGACACGCAAAACTTCCGTTCCACGAGTATCAATTCGGATATTCGATCCGAGTGCATCCATAACATCTATGCTTTCTGTTTTCTTTAACTCCCATGATCGTGCGTTGAAAGCATAAGGTTTCGACGTAAGCGCACCAACAGGGCATAAATCTATGATATTAGCCGATAACTCGGAGGAAAGTGTCTTCTCAACATATGTTCCTACCTCCATGTGCTCACCACGTCCGGTAGCCCCTAGCTCAGGAACACCCGCAATCTCTGTTGCAAAACGTATACATCGAGTACAGTGAATACAACGGGTCATCACCGTTGATACAAGAGGTCCTAAATCCTTATCTTTAACCGCACGTTTAGTCTCAGCATAGCGAGACCTATCTCCACCGAAACTTAATGCTTGATCCTGCAGATCACACTCTCCACCCTGATCACAAATCGGGCAATCAAGCGGGTGATTTATTAGCAAAAATTCCATTACGCCTTTACGCGCGTTAACAATAGTATCTGAATTTGTAGTGATTACCATGCCCTCGCCTACAGGCATGGCACATGATGCTATTGGCTTAGGTGCCCGCTCCATCTCCACAAGGCACATTCGACAATTGCCAGCAATGGAAAGCCGTTCATGATAACAAAACCGCGGAATTTCTTGACCAGCAATTTCACAGGCTTGTAAAACGGTAAGGCCGTCTTCTACTTCTACCTCGATCCCGTCAATTGTTAGCTTTGGCATTTATATACCACCTTAAGCTACTGCATTCTTCTTAGCTTCATCAATTCGAACCTCTAACTCTGATCGAAAGTGTCTGATCAAACCCTGCACCGGCCACGCAGCAGCATCACCTAACGCACAGATGGTATGTCCTTCAATTTGGCGGGTCACCTGTTCAAGCAGATCAATTTCATCCTCGGAGGCACTACCTGCCACCATCCGCACCATCATCCGAGATATCCAGCCTGTACCTTCTCTGCATGGGGTACATTGCCCACAACTTTCGTGTTTGTAGAATGCCGAAAGCCGCGCAATTGCTGCCACAATATCGGTTGACTTATCCATCACCATAACAGCAGCAGTTCCGAGACCAGACTGACGTTCACGCAAGGAATCAAAATCCATTAATACTGAATCACATATAGCTTTTGGAAGGCATGGCACCGATGCACCTCCGGGAATAATCGCTTGTAGATTTTTCCAACCACCTTGAACGCCTCCAGCATGTTTTTCAATTAGGTCCTTAAGTGGGATACCCATTTCTTCTTCAACTGTACATGGTTGTGCAACGTGGCCCGAGATGTTGAACAGTTTTGTTCCTGTGTTATTGGCACGACCAAATCCTGCGAACCAACTAGCCCCACGACGCAAAATTGTCGGAGTAACGGCGATCGACTCCACATTATTTACGGTCGAGGGACAACCATAAAGACCAGCATTTGCCGGGAATGGCGGCTTCAACCTAGGTTGACCTTTTTTACCCTCAAGGCTCTCAATTAAAGCCGTTTCTTCGCCACATATATAGGCACCCATACCACGGTGAATATAGCACTCAAAGTCATAGCCCGAACCACAAGCATTTTTTCCAACCAGACCAGCGTCGTATGCTTCATTTAGGGCGCGTTGCAAAGCCTCTGTTTCCCTATAGAACTCACCCCTCACATAAATGTATGCTGTATTTGCACCGATTGCGAAGCCCGCAATCAAACAACCTTCAATTAATTTGTGAGGTTCATGCCGCATAATTTCTCGGTCTTTACAAGTACCGGGTTCACCTTCGTCCCCATTTACAACTAGATAATGCGGTCTACCATCCGACGCTTTCGGCATGAATGACCATTTTAGACCAGTACTAAATCCAGCACCTCCGCGGCCCCTTAAGCCAGATTCCTTTATATTCTCAATAACCCACTCACGGCCTTTAGCCAAAATCTCTTTAGTACCATCCCAATCGCCACGAGATTTTGAACCAGCTAAAAAGGCATCATGAAGTCCATAGATATTAGTAAAAATACGGTCTTGATCTCCTAACACTACTTAACCTCCATCACCATTAACTAAACTAGTCAGACCACCAATGGGCTCACAAGTTTTACGAGCAATCTGTGAACCCGTTTTTGGTAATTTTTCATAAATGAGTTCAGTAAAAATATTTAGTGTACTAGATTCATCTAAATCTTCGTAGTAATCGTCATTGATCTGCATCATAGGTGCATTAACACACGCCCCTAAACATTCCACCTCGGTAAGCGTAAAGAGGTTATCTTCTGTTGTTTCTCCAATTGAAATCTTAAGAAAATTTTTTGCAGCATTGACAATTTTATCTGAACCACGAAGTAAACAAGGCAAATTAGTACAAACCTGCACATGAAACTTACCGACTGGTTTCAGATTATACATAGTGTAAAAAGTAGCAACTTCATATACTGCAATCTTTGGCATTTTTAATAAATCCGAAATGTAATCCATCGCAGCGCGCGGCAACCAACCGCCATTTTCGCGTTGAGCTAAATCTAGCAACGGCATAACTGCACTTGCCTGCCGCCCCTTTGGATATTTGGCAATATGTTGTTTTGCTATTTTCATTGTTTTAGCTGTAAACTTATAGGCAGTAAACTGATCAAAATTCTGATTGCTCATCTATCAATTTCTCCAAACACGATATCCAAAGAACCAATATTAGCAACCACGTCAGCCAACATATGCCCTTTACTAAGAAAATCTAGGGCCTGTAAATGAGCAAAACCTGGCGCCCGGATCTTACAGCGATAAGGTTTATTTGATCCATCAGAGATTAGAAAGACGCCGAACTCTCCCTTTGGCGCTTCAACCACAGAATATGTTTCTCCTGCCGGTACGTGATAGCCCTCAGTGAAAAGCTTAAAATGATGTATCAAAGCTTCCATAGACTGCTTCATGTCATTACGTTTTGGCGGACTAAATTTATGATCATCACACGTAACAGGTCCAGGAGGCATTTTCTCGAGGCATTGTTTAATAATTTTAAGTGACTCGTACATTTCGTAAATACGGATCAGATAGCGATCATAACAATCACCATGTTTTGCAATTGGGACATCAAAATCAACTTTATCATAAACATCATAAGGTTGGCTTTTTCGTAAATCCCATGCAACTCCACTAGCACGAAGGTTCGGACCACTAAAGCCCCAATCCATGGCTTGCTCCGCTGTGATTATACCAATACTGACTGTACGTTGCTTGAAAATACGATTTTCAGTTAACAAGCCCTCCAAATCTGCTATCATCTGTGGAAATTTTTCAACCCATTCCATGATATCATCTGCCAAACCCTCCGGCATATCAATAGCAACGCCACCCGGGCGAAAATACGCCATGTGGAGCCGAGCACCGCTAACGCGCTCACAAAATTCCATTATTTTTTCTCGTTCTTCAAATCCCCACAGCATAGGTGTCATAGCACCTATATCCATTGCGTAAGCGCAAACATTAAAAACATGATTCAAAACTCGACCAAGTTCTGCAAAAATTACTCGGATATATTGGCCACGTGGCGGAACTTCTATATTAGCCAACTTTTCTACTGCTATAGCAAAAGCGTGCTCTTGGTTTTGTGGAGCGACATAGTCTAACCGATCAAAATATGGAACGGCTTGTAAGTAGGTTTTATGCTCTATTAGCTTTTCTGTGCCGCGATGTAATAATCCGATATGCGGATCCGCCCGATCAATAACTTCACCATCCATTTCTAAGACCAAGCGTAAAACCCCATGAGCGGCTGGATGTTGTGGACCAAAATTAAGTGTAAAATTCTTAATTTGTTGCTCAGACATTAACCATCCCCACCCTTTTCTTCAGAGGATTTTACAACTTTCTCATCTCCAGGTAGAATTTGATGAACTCCTTCCCATGGACTTAAAAAATCAAAATTACGAAATTCTTGGCTCAGCTTAACAGGTTCATAAACCACGCGTTTTTGTTCATCATCATAACGAAGCTCAACATACCCCGTTAATGGAAAATCCTTACGCAACGGATGCCCTTCAAAACCATAGTCAGACAAAATTCGCCGCAAATCAGGATGATCTGAAAAATAGATTCCAAAAAGGTCCCAGGCTTCTCGCTCCCACCAATTGGCGGCGCTATAAACGTTAACAACCGAGGGTACAGATGAGCTTGTGTTTGTTTGAATTTTCACCTTTACCCGTTGGTTCAGCGTAAGGCTCAACAAACAATATACAACATCAAAGCGATCTTCGCGTTCTGGATAATCAACGCCGCAAAGTTCCATCAACATTTTAAATTGACAATTAACGTCATCCCGTAAAAAAGTAAGGACTTTCACAATAGAATCACGTGCTACGTTAAAAACCAATTCACCTCTAATTATTTGACTAGAGGTGACGATTTCTCCGAGTTCATTAGCTACGGCATCTCTCAGAACTTTTAGGTTCTGTATATGAGGTTGGGCATCAGCCATTATTAAATTCTGAGAATTCCTATTTATCAGCGCCAAAGTTTACCAGTTCTGCGTATTTTCTTTTGTAATTGAAGAATTCCATAAACCAAGGCTTCTGCCGTTGGCGGGCAACCGGGCACGTAAATATCCACAGGTACAATTCGATCACATCCACGAACGACAGAGTAGGAGTAATGATAATAACCACCGCCATTTGCGCAGGAACCCATAGATATAACGTAACGTGGCTCAGCCATTTGATCATAAACTTTACGAAATGCAGGAGCCATCTTATTTGTCAAAGTTCCTGCAACGATCATCACATCGGACTGACGCGGACTTGGACGGGGGACCACACCGAACCGGTCCAAATCATAACGACTAACATAAGCATGCATCATTTCAATAGCACAACATGCCAAGCCAAATGTCATCGGCCATAACGACCCTTTTCGTGCCCAATTAACGAGACTGTCAAGGTTCGCCACAACAAAGCCCTTATCCGCAAGCGTATCACCCATACTTTCAAGTAAATTGTCTTGTTTAAATGCTTCGCTATTATCTATCTTACTCATATAATCAATCTAATCCCACTCAAGCGCGCCTTTACGCCATTCATAGATAAATCCTACAGTTAAAACACCCAAGAAAATTACCATTGACCAAAACCCAAATAATCCGATCTGCCCAAGCGTAATGGCCCACGGAAATAGAAATGCCACTTCAAGGTCAAAGATAATAAACAAAATAGCCACCAAGTAAAAGCGAACATCAAACTTTGTTCTAGCATCTTCAAAAGCATCAAATCCGCATTCATAGGCAGACAGTTTCGCCACATCGGGTTTTTGTGGTACAATAACCAGCGAAGCCAATGGGATAATTATAGCAATGCCCAATGCTAAAAATAAAAATATAAGTATAGGTAGGTATTCTACGAGCAAATTTTCCATAGGTTTCTCAATTAACCAACTCTCAGTTTCATCCCAACGAAAATCATACAATTGCTAGATTGACCAGCCTTAATCTCTCAACCTTCAGTATACCAAAGGAATAATCCCGCTTGTATTCCAATAACTGAATACCGTCAATGTCCATTTCTAGTATTATTACATTGAGTGCATTTGTTTACAAATCCCATTCTTTACTCAATTTTTATCTTCTTTTATCGACCACTTTCGGTATTTCGGATCAGTGGTATTGCAAGGGGCAAGATATAAACTGCGAGGCATAAAAGGTCCAGCAGATCGACTATTTTCACCAACAACAAGACAAAAGGTATCATCATTCTTTGGACGGAATTCACTGGTTTCTCTCTTAAAATGAAACTTCTGTCTTAACGAATTGATTGAACATTTAATCAAACCAAGCCTAGCGCCTTTTAATGTTGGTCCAATAATTTCAGCACATTTATCCACAAAAGTGGCAGAAATAATTTGTAGTGTCACTTCTCGGTATAGAAACTGCACGTCTCCACCGTGGGGCTTGCAAGAATGTGCATGCAACCGGTCGGCAAAGCCTCGACCAATGGTGTCAATACACCAACCCAATTTATCTCTTTCGTCTAAATTATCATTGAGATAAATCAACGGTGCAGGTGTTTGGATATTAGGAGAATTTCCCCAAACCGAAGATGGCCAAAGTATAAATAGCGAGATAAAAATTAATTTCATTATTAGTTACTGTATCATAGGTGTATCTTTTTTAAAATTCGATTTAACAGAGGAGTTAAAGGTCGGGAACACAAAATTATGTGTTCTCGTCAAACGGCAAGAGGATCGTAAATCGATGGAGATCCTCTTATCCCGGGGATCGCGAAGCTACCTAAACGATGGGCAATCAAACTCTGCCATTGACTTTAACTCATAGCGTTCCTATTCAGTCGATTAGTTATGGGTAACGTGTAAATTCTTAAAAAACCCTTCAGTACCATTATCAAAATAAAGACCAATTCCACCATAGTATTCTCTAGGATATCTCTTTTGGATTATTATATAGTTGATGACATAGTAACATTTTTGCTTAAATCTTCAAGCACATGGATAACCGGGGAAATCAACATCACTCGAAGGAAATTAAATTTCTTATCACGCGTTTCTAACCGGAAAGACCAATGAGTTCTTCAAGTTTGCTTGGCTCACGCTTTAGAACTTCGCTTTCACCATCAAAGATAATGCGACCACGATCCATCACCATGGTACGCTTTGAGAAATCTAGTGCAATGCGAGTGTTTTGTTCCACGAGAATTATTGACATTCCTCCCCCGTCACGTAGCTGGGTCATCACTCTAAATAATTCTTCGACAATTACTGGTGCCAAACCCTCTGAAGGTTCATCCATTAATAACACTTTTGGGTTAGTCATAAGTGCTCGGGCAATTGCCAACATCTGTAACTCTCCACCCGAAAGCTGATTTCCCATATTACCTCGCCGTTCGGCCAGGTTCGGAAAAAGTTCAAAGAGTTTTTCAGCTGTCCACTCGCCCGGATTTGCACCAATATTCATATTTTCATCAACAGTAAGCGATGGAAATATCTCGCGCTCTTGAGGGACATAACCGAGGCCTGCTTTGACTCGTTTGAAACTCGGTGTATCGGATTGATCGTCATCGGCTAAAAGGATTTGACCACCGTGTAATGTCGTATGTCCCATAATTGTTGCCAACAACGTTGTTTTGCCGACACCGTTACGCCCGATCACACTTATGCTCTCCCCTTCTCCGAGATTAAGCGATAAGTCGTCTAGCACTATCGTATCACCGTAACCCGCAGTCACATCGATAGCCATAAGAACTGGGTTAGACATGACCAGCCTCTCCAAGATAAACTGCCTGAACTTCGGGATTAGTAGCAATTTCTTCTGGTTCGCCTTCAGCCATAATGGAACCACGCACTAGTACTGATATCCGTTTGGCAAATCTAAACACGACATCCATATCATGTTCAATTATTAATATTGCAATATCTTCTGGAAGATTATCAACTGCGTCCAATATAATATGACTTTCCGTACTGGGCACGCCGGCCGCAGGTTCATCCAATAAAAGAACTTTTGGATCTAGTGCCAAAGCAATGGCCAATTCGACCAAACGCTGTCGTCCATAGGATAGTTCACGAACCACCGTCAGAGAATTCTCTTCGAGTTTCAGTGTTGTTAGGATATGAAGAGCTTGTTCTTGAACTTTAATATGATGTCCCGCCGGGCGGAACATCTCTGTGGCACCTCCAAAGCGCTCAGCAATTGCCAAATAAAGGTTATCAATGACGGTTAGACCCATAAATAGTGTATTAATCTGAAATGTCCGAGCGATACCATGCTTAACTCGCTCATTCTCAGACATGGTCGTAATATCCTCACCACTTAAAAAAATCGCACCCGCGCTAGGTCGTAATACCCCAGTTAACAAGTTGACAAGAGTTGTTTTACCAGCACCATTTGGACCGATAATTGCGTGGCGCGCCCCTGGATTTAGGGAAAAATTGATATCCTGGGCCACCGCAAGCGCACCAAAATTTTTATTTAGATTTTTTGTTTCTAAGACCGCATCACTCATTGACCACGCTCCTTCCATTTATTGCCCAGATCTTCAAAAATACCAAAGAGGCCACGCCTAGCAAACAAAACGGTCAAAATAAGGACCAAACCAATCGCGAACTGCCAATAAGGTTGATCCGTTCCTAGAACTTGCTCGGTAACATTTTCAAGGATCTTGAATACGGTAGCTCCCAGAAAGGCACCATATAAACGTCCTGTACCCCCAAGGATCAACATGATCAAAACATCGCCAGACAACTCAAACGCATAAACCTCTGTGGTTACATTACCTTGAACTTGAACCCATAGTGCTCCGGCGATACCAGCTATCGCCGCCGAAACCACATAAACTATAACTTGACGTTGGTGTACGGGCGTACCAATAGCCGACATACGCCGTGTATTCTCACGAATGCCGATCAGCATCCGGCCAAATGGAGCGTAAATAATTGTTCGAATGAATAGGAAGCTCAGGAATAGAACAATTAAAACATAAATATAGCTGCTTGAATACCAAAGCTGATCTAATTCTATGAGGCCAAATATATCAGAATTAGTAAAATTGATGCCATCAAAACCACCCGTAATTTCATCAAAATCATTAGCCAATTCTGCTAGCATAATTGTTACGGCCATGGTCAAAACCAAAAGCGTTAACCCTGTAGTGCGTAAAAGCACCCAACCAGATAAAAATCCTAGAATAGCTGCACCGAAGGCTGCCGCAATAAGCCCAATGATAGGATCCGGAATATTATTAGTCGCCAATAATGCAGTTATATAAGCCCCAGTGCCAAAAAATGCAGTATGCCCAAGAGAAATTATGCCTGCATAACCGACAATTAAATCTAAAGATAATGCAAAAATTATCATTACTAGAATTTGCGTTGCTAGCAACCGATAACCCGGTAAAAAATAAAAAACAAGAATGGCCAAGATCCATGGTATCGCTTCACCCCAATGAAATCGATGACGTGTTTGTAAATAATTAACGGCCTTGGCAGCTGAACTATGGTTAGGTACCATGCCTTTAATTCTTTCCTAAGAGCCCTTGGGGACGGATCAGGAGGACAAGGATGGTCACTGCGAAAATGACAAAAGCGCCACCTTCCGGAAAATAAAATTTTCCGGCAAAATCGATAATTCCTAGGATAAGGGCAGCAAAAAAAGTACCACGAATATTACCCATCCCACCGACTGCAACGACAATCAGAAAAATAACTAAATACTCAAAAGCAAAAACTGGCTTAATTCCACCCAAAATTTGGATACCAAGACCTCCTCCAAGAGCAGCCATCCCACTACCCAAAGCAAATGTCCACGTGAATAACCTATCAGTATTTATACCTACCGATTCTGCCATTGTCCGGTTATCAACAGCCGCTCTAATCTGCGCTCCTATCTTTGTCCGTTCTAAACCGTAAAATAATCCCGCTACGATCATGGCACCAGCAATAATCATAAAGATGCGGTATTTTGGAAAGGTATTAAAACCCAAATCCACACTACCCTTTAAATAATTAGGCATTTGGATCAGTTGCGGGTCCGGCCCCCAGATAAATGTAACACCGGCTATTGAAGCAAAAACAAGTCCGATGGTTAGCAAAACCTGATCCAATTCAGAACGACGGTAGAGATGCCGGTAAAGAAAACGCTCAAACGGAATACTTAGTAGTGCAATCGCAACAAATGAAATTAATAAAGCGGCAGCAAACGGAACACCTGACTGTGTCACCAAAGTTACAGTCACGTACCCTCCCATCATAGCGAAAGAACCATGGGCTAAATTAGCAAAACCCATGAGCCCCATTGTGATCGACAAACCAACGGAAATTATAAATAGCAACATCGCGTATGCGAGGCCAAAGACTAGAACTGTCGAAATTTCGTTCAGAAAGGGAGACATGCTTGCCAAAGTCCAGCAGTTTGAAAATATGCCTTACCACAGGCGTTACAATTAAGAGGCCGGTGGCGGTATTGAACGCCACCGGCCAATAAACTACTTAGAAAACAGCTGTAGCTAGTACAACTTCTTGCCACATTTACCAAGCTTGAGTTCTTTACACTTGTCCTTAACAGCCTTAAAGGTTTTTTGGGTTTCCTGAACCAGCATACCGCCCTTTTTGCGCACGATAGATATATAAATGTTTTGAATGATATCGCGTGTTTCCGGATCGATCATAATTGGACCACGCGGACTTTCAAACTTCCATCCCTTAAGCGCTTTCATCGCAATGGCAGAAGTCAACTTGGAACCATTAGCCGCTCTAATCGCAGCGTATACCGCTGCCATTCCATCGTAACCACCAACACCAACAAAGTCTGGTGGATTATTTGCGCCATACTCTGCCTTCCATGCTTTAACAAAGGCTTGGTTCTCAGCCGACTTTAGAAACATGTGATAATGATGTGCAGTTACCAGACCTACGGCGGCAGAACCCATACCTTGAAGTTGAGTGTCCTGCGTAATATCGCCAGGACCAATCAGCCTAATACCCGCTTTACGCATAGCAAGGGCTTGATAAGTTTTAGCAACTGCCGCAGCGTGGTTACCGGCTGGTACGAAAACATACAAGCAGTTTGGTTTCTTGCTTTTGGCACGTTGAAAAAATGGCGTAAAATCAGGAACTTTACCTGGACCACCCATAGGAATTTCGTCAACAACTTTACCTCCCTTTCCTTCAAATCCGTGTCGGAAAGCATTAATACTATCTTTACCGGGAGGGTAATTAGTGTAGCCGGCTACCGCTGTCTTACAGTTCAAATTAGAGGCTGCATGTTCACCAATAATGACACCAGCTTGCCACATAGTAAAAGAAACTCTCACCATATGGGGGGACATATTAGGAATAAAAGTTGTGCCAGCATTCATAATTACAACCGGTGTCTTGGATTTGTTCACCAAAGGTGCCACTGACATAGCGTTGGGTGAAAAAATCAACCCTGTTATCAATTCAACTTTTTCTCGAGTAATCAACTCCTGAGCTGCTGCTTTCGCAATTGGACCGCCAGGACGTTTTGAATCACGGACGATCATTTTAATCGTGTGCTTGCCAAGTTGGTCTTTGTGCAATTTCATGTAGAGTTTTGCACCGCGCTTCATTTGCTGACCGAGTTGAGCAGCGCCACCAGACATAGGTCCAATGAAACCAATCTTATATTCACGAGCTTCTGTTGCTTTAACCGTTATTATCGTAAACACCACTGCAACGAGGCTCATCGCTACAAATTTTTTCATATTTAAATCCTTCCCCATTCAATTATCTGACTAAGGCTTATTGTGCCCGCTGTTTTAATTTTTATCTGATTTGGTTAATAGATGATAATGCTTATAAGAAATAATTCAAGCATTTGGATCACTAGCGCGATTAAAAGGCTAAAGAGCGATTGAATTGGCTTCGCAATAACAAGGAGAAAACGTTTTGCACAAAAGATAATAACTTTATGTTGATTTCGATGACTGACGCGAGCGCTATAGGTTTCTCCAAAAGCGTGCGCATAATATAAAGTGATCCTCTCAAAAACATTATCCCAACAATGCATTATAGCACGGTGGTTGAGGATCTATTAAAAATTAATAGAGAAAAAATACCGGATAAAAATCTAAATTCTTTCCAATTTTGCATATTAGCATTCAAAATAAGATACAACCTGACCCTGGACCTTCGGCTCGTTCGAACGAAAAGATATAAAGCAATATTTGAAGTAGAAAGCGGGACTGGTGAAATATACGATCTCCAAGAAGATCCTTTTGAAATTAACAATCTTTTTAGCGATGCTGGGTACAAAAATATTCAAAATAAACTTCGTGAAATGATGCTAGAACGCCCGGGTGATTTTTTGGAAATTGAACTGCCACGGGTTGCAATAAACTAGTTAATTCTGCGGATTTTTTTGGAGATGGGAGTAAAGAGACTTGAACTCGCGTTCTTCAGAATATCATTTAACCGTAGATAAATTCTTTTCAATAATGTATTTTAACTAATTTCCTTTTATAACCCTTTTTTTTGAACCTTACCAAAGCTAAATTCTTTTGCCCTATCCAATTGAAATAGGAGCCAATTTTATATGACTAAATTTATATCAACTTTCTTTAGTTTTCTATTTAGCGCTTCGACAGCCATTTTACCACGTTGGAAACGGCTAACCTGCAAAGCACGTCTATATAATCTACTTGAACCATTTGACGAAATCACTATTAATGGGAAAAAGCTAAAATTTTTTATCCCTAATCGTACATGCGTATACTGGGTCAAAAATGGACCACATAGTGAGCCTGCCACTAACAACTGGATAAATTCTCTTACAAGTACTGACGTATTCGTAGATATAGGAGCCAATATAGGCCTTTATTCATTGATGGCTGGTGTTCAGGGAGTTGCCAAAGTTTATGCTATTGAAGCCAACCCATTTTCATTCTCTGTTTTAACTCGAAATATTATCATCAACGAACTGAGCGATAAGGTTGTGGCCCTTTGCATGCCAATTAGCGAAGTATCTTCAATTTTAAGATTTTCCTTAAGCGGCACTCATGCGGGATCAATTGGAAATGAAATTGTGGAAGAAAAACCTAAATCAGAGAAGATATCAATAACGACCGCATCTTTTTCACTTGATGGGTTATTACAAGTTCAAGGTATATTCAATATTACTCATTTAAAAATTGACGTTGATGGAATAGAAAAAGGAATTTTACGAGGAGCTAAAAATCTACTATCCAGCAAAACCCTCAAATATGTGTTAGTCGAGGATGTTGACGGTCATGCCACTAACAAAAACGACTTAGATTTATTTATGGAAAGATATCATTTCGTTAATTCGATAATCTGGGGTCAAGATGGCTCAGCGAATAAAATATTTATGAAGAATACAAATTAATAACTAATTCTGATTTTGGGGTGTTAATACGACAATCATATTAGCACCCCAGAGTGGCGGAGGCTCTGTTAACATGCGCCCGACAATCCCCAAAAATATCTTTTCTATCAATCTTTTAAAGCCATTACCTCGCCGCACTGATATGCACGTCTCCACCCGAAACCCTGCTGCTAGAGCCAAATGACCTATGCTACCAGGGCCATAGACAGCCTTGTGCGTCAGATCATTATACTGGTATTGCAATCCAAAGGGGGAAGCTGCATTTGGGATGCGTAGAACAATTTTGCCATCTTCGGCTAATTGGTTTTGTAGAACTTTGAGCAACTTATGACCTTCAAAATATGAAAAATGTTCAAAAACATCGAGTAGTACAATTCTATCAAATAGATTGTTTAATTTGTCTACAGTCTTCCATATATCGCCGATGATAACTTTTTTAGAAATTGATTTAGGCATATAATCTATGACCTTTGGATCGCTATCGACGCCTTGAAATTTGTGGATCCCTTTAGCGGTAAGATAAGCAAGGAATAAGCCCGTACCGGTTCCCAGTTCTAATACCGAATGATTAGGCATTAATGCTGCCGGATGCCAAATTTGTTCATCGTAGTTTCTTATGTGTTTTTTACGAATTTCTGCGGTAACATAAGTTCGATGGCTATCGTAAACTTGATAAAAATCTTCTAATTTTTCAAACTTCATTCAAAATACCTTAATGAAACCAAATATTACCCGAGTGAACTCCTCAAGTATACCAGATGTATCATCTCAAGATAGAAATACCGAGTTTTTTAGCACAAATAATTCATTTTTATAAATTTTTCAAATCACCTTTTACCTATATACCAGCAACGAAATTTGAAATGTTATATTAACCGACGCCATTCCAGTCGAAACACAACCTAGTATAGCTAATACTCTTTATTTTTGACATTGATTATACAATCAGATCCGGATTGTAAAACAGCTGTAGCCATTGAATATATCAGTGCCAGCTAACGGGGTTGGAAAAAGAGCCGCCCTCAACGCCCTGCGCAAAAGGTTTAACAGCAATCCAAGAAACGTGATTTCACCTAATAACTATATTATCACTGGTTAGCCCAGTAATCTGGGGATTTTTTATAAGCATTCCAAGCCTCAGGAGTTTCAGCACCTGGAGCCATCGAAGCGCTAGTTCCAGTTAACACCTGACGGTGATCGATGTTTAATGTACGAAGCCAACGTTGTTGGCCCATGGTTATGGCCACAAAGTAGCCTAATTCAACAATTTCTGGCTCAGAAAAAAAATCATAAAGCTTATCCCAAAGTTCATCACTACATTTTAAGTCCCAAACAATAGCCTCCGTATAACTTCGCGCGCACTTTGTTTAATTAAAAAGTTACAAGAGTGGCGGGAGTGACGAGACTTGAACTCGCGGCCTCCGGCGTGACAGGCCGGCGCTCTAACCAACTGAGCTACACCCCCATATTAAATATGTTAATGACCGGTGTGTAAGGTAGCTCCCAAGATGTGTCAAGCAATCTCCGGCAGTGGCTATGAATTCAAAATTGATGGTAATTTAACATAAAAATTAATTAAGAACGACTGCAAACAGGTTTTGTTCAAGAATATAACCAATTCACTATAGTAGCTTATATTTAGCTAATAAACAGTTTGATAAAATTGGTTAAAATAAAATGGCGCTTAGGAAGTAAACGCCATTAAAATTTATATTTAATTATCTAATTTTATTTTAGTTTATTTGAACTCTTAATTTCAAGAGACTATATCAGGGACCGGAGCCTCTGTTTTCTCTTGCTGATACGGCTCTTGGTAATCATCTTGATATAAATCCTGATCAAGGTTTTCGTCATCAAATAACTTTTCCACTTTCACTACTTCACTATCAAACAATTTGGTAGAATCCAAATCCTCTGCTGCATTAAGTTTTTGATAAACTTCCGGGGATTTTTGATATTGAGATAATGCGGCGAAAGTCGAAGTCGATTCATCGGCACGAACTCCTTTTTTTACCTCAACCTGATCTATTCGACCATCTCCATTTTGGTCTAAACGGGCCAGGGCATCATGTGTACCTACTGATTCAGCGGCACTAGCAACGACTGCAATTCCCTTTTTAGATCCAGCGCCCGTCTTCAGAGCGGATGGTTGACGAGCAATCTCCTGAGCTTCAATCTTAGAATTATGCTCAATAACAGCTGCACTATCACTATTTTGACCTTGAAAATCGATATTTTCCCCAAAGCTGCCACCAGCGGTTCCCTCAATAACTCGGGCTGAAAGCTCTGTAGCCACCGGTCTGCTTTGCTCCGGAGAAGCACCATCCTGCAGATCAACACGAGGCCGGTTATTCAAACCAGCTATTACCGTATCAATCGGAGGAGAGTGCCAGAAATCTGACATTGACATATAGGTTCTCCTATTTTTCCTCATGACATTCTGCCATGGATGATTATTGCTTAACACATCTAGAAAAATAAATCAACCCCTAATCCCAAATACATAAATTCACATAGAAAATTAGCTAGTATCTAGATCTCGGTGGTGATCGGCTATACTCTGTGCCTCTATAAATATGCGCTGAATATGGGGATGTTTTGCTTTAATTGTACTTTCCAGACGCGAGATAGTGGCCTCAACCTCTAAAGAAGATAATTTTTCACCAAAATCAATACTAAGATTCACAAGAATATCCTCTGGCCCCATATGCATCGTAAGTACTTCATTAATTGCAATAACGCCTGTCTCTTGATCAACTATTTCGCGAATTTCAGAAACAACTTCATTTGCTGCACCCTCTCCAAGGAGAAGTCCTTTACTCTCATAAGCTAAAAGCGCGGCAGTAACAGCGAGGATTATGCCAATAATAATTGAAGCTACACCATCCAAAATTGGCATCTTTAAATATTCAGCCAGCCAAATACCAACAAACGCAACAATTAAGCCCAACATTGCTGCACTATCCTCAAATAGCACAGTAAATACAGTTGGATCTTTACTTTCTCGCACAGTTTGAAAGAATCCGCGCTTGATAGTAGAATTATTATATTGCACCAATCTAAACTCTTTAAACGCGATATACCACGCGATCGCTTCAAAAATTAAGGCGAAACCTAAAACGATATAATTAACGCTAACGTCGGTTATTACCTCTGGATCATGGACTTTCTTTAGACCTTCAAATATAGAAACTCCCGCTCCCAACCCAAATATTATAATAGCAACAACAAAAGTCCAAAAATAAAGTTCCATACCGTAACCAAAAGGGTGCTTCTCGTCGGCCGGCCGATTTGACCGCTTTATACCGTATAGTAATAATCCCTGATTACCCGTATCGACTAATGAGTGAACGGCCTCACTCAACATCGCAGAACTACCAGTTATGAACGATGCAGCCATCTTTGTTATAGCAATTAAAAAATTGCCACCCAGTGCTGCATAAATAACTTTTTTTGAAGAAGATGACGCCATTATCTAAACATTCCCTAGCCGTAAACGGAAAATGCTAACATTTGAATTTATTTGCTAATAGTACTTTATTCTTAGGGTTTAATAGATACTATTAATTAAGAGTTGTCACCACAGATAAGGTTTCCAAACTTTTGAAAAATTAAAGTAAAAAAGAGGATAAAACCCATGACGCAAGACCAGGCATTTGTAGAAGCGGATATGCACTACATCGTGGATGATGGAGAACCACCGGTCATGTACGTAGATTGGCCTGAGCAGGAACACAAGGCCCACCCCCCAACCTATGAAAATCAGCGCGTTAAGATTGAGGATGGGCGGCCCAGGCGAGAAGAATTTAATCTAGCGACCCATGGCTTTGCATTTATTAGTCATAAATCCGCTGTTCAGAACTTCTACGATGATGATAATGTTAGCAGCGTTTGCTATCCAGAAGTTCAAGCATTAATCACAGAACATATAGGGTGTGAACGGGTATTGGTATTTGATCACACCATCCGAACAGCAGATGATGAAATAATAGCTAAGTATGGCGTAAGGCAGCCAGTAAAGGCTGTCCACAACGACTACACTGAAAAATCAGCTCCCCAGCGAGTTAGAGATCTATTACAGGCGGATGAAGCCGAGAAACTTTTACAGCGCCGATATGCTATTATTCAAGTTTGGCGACCAATTAAAAGTGTAGAATCTGAGCCTCTAGCCATATGTGATGGTCGTACAATTCCTCAAACCGGCTTCATAATGTTACAACGACGTTATTCTTACCGTACCGCAGAAGTCTACCATATCTCTTATAATAAAAATCATAAATGGCTTTATTTTCCGAAAATGACGCCGGACGAGGCTCTGATTTTCAAGGTATTTGATACTAATGCGGATGCAGGGGTCCGCTTTACCGCGCATTCGGCCTTTGATGATCCCAACACCCCTGCCGATGCCAGGCCCCGCGAAAGTATCGAATTACGTGCCTTAGCCTTCTTCTAGTTTTATTATTACTATGATATTAGAGGTAGTGTTTGATCTGCAACACTCGCAATACATTAATCATTATAAAATGTTTTCCTCCCTATAAAATTTGGGCGTTGTATATTTGAACTCACTTTAACTCTCAGCTTTATTTGAACTTTCAAATTTCAGAGGACAACCAGATGGCCACTAAAAAGCCTAATTTTCTTTTCATTATGACAGATCAGCAACGCGCTGACCATTTGAGCTGTTATGGTAATAAATTATTAAAAACGCCAAATATCGATCGTATAGCCGAAAACGGTGTAACCTTTGATGAATTCTATGTCGCAAACTCTACCTGCATGCCAAATCGGGCTTCCTTGATCACGGGACGTATGCCCTCAGTTAACGGTGTTCTTACCAATGGGCAGTCACTCCCTGTACAATCAAATACTTTTGTTCACCTTTTACGCCAAGGTGGCTACCGGACGGCATTAATCGGCAAGTGTCACTTACAGAATGGGTACTGGCATAAAATTGATGATTCAAATTATCCCGCCCCTGCTGCAGGCTCGCCCCCTCCCGAAGGTTATACAGATGCTAGCCTAATCCTTCGACAAGGCTCAGACTACGAATCGGAGCGCGGAGATCTTTGGCTAGCAAATCCGGCGAGAGAAGTTGAAACACCTTATTATGGATTTGAAGATGTAAAATTTTGCAACGCACATGGTGATGGAGTGCATGGCCACTATACCGACTGGGCAAGGAAACAACATCCGGACTTTAATTCGTTGATTGGGCCAACAAATGCGGAGGCAGCTGACAGCTACGTTAATCCAATAGCATGGAAAACCCGCGTACCAGAAGAACTTTATTCGACCACTTATGTCGAGAAGATGACAACTCAATTTCTTAACAATCAGGCTAGATCAGACAAACCATTTTTTATCCAGTGTTCCTTTAACGATCCGCATCACCCATTTACTCCACCAGGATCCTATTGGGGACAGTATGATCCTGATGATATGCCGGTGCCTCCTTCTCATGGAGCCAATCATAATGCGCCACCACCCCTTCAAATAAAGCTTCAAGAAGCACTCGATGCTTCCAAGCGGAAGGAAGTACGGGTTGAAGCTTTCGCCTGCACGGCACGAGAAGCCCAGGAGGGTATCGCTCTAACCTATGACATGATTACTATGGTCGATGCAGCCATCGGACGTTTGTTGGAACGCCTTTCCGATCTTGGGCTGGCTGAAAATACAATAGTTGTTTTTACTTCCGATCATGGTGATTTGATGGGAGATCATGGTTTGATGCTAAAGCACTGTTTTCATACCCAAGGAACAATCCAAGTACCTTTCATTTGGTCTGACCCCACAACGCCAGAAAAACAAAATATACGTACCGATATGCTTGGTGGAACGATTGATATTGCTGCGAGCGTATTAGGCCGAGCAGGCCTACAACCATATCATGGTATGCAAGGACAAGATCTGGTTTCCTGTTTTAACAATGACAAGAAACCAGACCGATTAGGTATGGTTGTTGAAGAAGACGAGCTACCCTTCAACGCAAATTGTGATGTTTTCATGCGGACACGTAGCTTCGTTACCGGTAAATGGCGAATGACGTATTGGCTCGAAGATGAATTTGGTGAACTGTATGATCGTGATGAAGACCCTCATGAAATTCATAATTTATGGGACGATCCTGGAATAAGTAAACAAAAGGCTGAACTAATAGAAATGTGGATGCTTGAACGAATGGCTCTCGAAGATATGGCTCCACGCTCAATTTACTGCGCATGAGCCTCAATTCAAAAAATAAGTAGAAACAAACGTAGTCGGCGCCCCCCTATGATAGTATAGTACAACATGGGTTAAATTATTAAATTTATCATTTTTTCCAAAAGGTATTTATACAAATGGTTCTATATGCAGATTCCAATTATCCAGTTCATAAAGATTTGGATTCCATTCATGCCAAACAACTAGATCAATTGGGAAGACCAGGCGCATGGGGCACTGCAGATCAACGATTGGCGATTGCCCAAGAAGTACGCCAAGCAGCTTACAAGACTGGCCTGCAGGAAAGGCCAAAGGAAGCCGAATTAAAAGGTGGTATTAAATTACCGGATGCTGCAAGTAAGGTGGTCCAAAAACTCACTATTTCGCCTAAGGATTTTCTAGAAGACTCCTATACTGATGCGAAAAAAGATGGCCTTAATGACGAAGAATACGTCGAGATTGTCGGCATTGTCTCGCGTCTAACATGCATGGATGTTTTTGCTCGTGGCATCGGAGTTCCCTTAAGACCATTGCCAAAGGCCAGTGAAGGACAACCGTCTCGAAACCGACCAGCAGTTGCAAAAAAAGAGATGGCATGGGTGCCAACAATTCCAAACCTCCCCGAAGGTGGTGATGCGGCCAAGGCATTATATGGCGAAGGATATAAAACCTATATTGTACGAGGATTGAGTTTAGTACCCGATGAAGTGCGTATGCATATAGAGTTAGAAAACGTTCAATACCTTCCAATGAAACATATCTTTATTCCAGATTATCAACATCACGAAGGATTCACACGGGCTCAGTGCGAGATTGTTGCAGGTAGGATATCCGCTCTTAATGAGTGCTTTTTCTGAACTTCCGGCCATGCCATGTTCCTCCGTGAGAGTGGGCGCGCAACTGATCTAAAGATTAATTTAGAAGCTTTAATCAAACCAACATTAGAAATTGGTGTGCCTGGTGGAAAAGAGATATTGAACTTTGCCGAAGCTTTGATTGGACCTGACCGATCCATCCTTGATAAGGCGCGCCTTGAACTCGCCGATAAATTGAGTCCCGCAGCAGTATCCGCAGCCTCAGCGATAGCCGCAAACTTCACCAAAAATGATCGTATTGCAAATGGCTGTGGTATTCCTTCCGAACCGAAGATGTTAAAAGCCAGTAAAGACATACGTGCAAATTTAGGGCTCAACGATTATCGTTCAGCAGAAAATACCTTTAAACATTTTCCAGAGGAACGTTAACAACGGGCAGATTAAATACTTTGATAAAGAGGAAAATATGGACGGGAGTATAAAAAATACAGTCAATGCTCTTCATATCCAAGTTAATCAGATCAATACCTACCTTGGGGCGGAAGTAGCTGGACTTAACCTATCCAACGGTCTGAACAATGCAGAAACTGATTCGCTCGAAAATACACTTGCAGAATTTGGAGTGCTGGTTTTTCGTGAGCAGCCTTTGACCGGTGATCAATTGATGTCGCTGGGTAAAAAATTTGATCAACTAAGTGTTCATCCTTTCTCGCCGAACGATGAGAAAAACCCAGCCCTAATATTATTTAAGAATGATGAACTTAATCCACCGTGGAAAACAGATGTCTGGCATTCCGATGAGACCTTTCGAAAGGTTCCTCCTTTCGCGACAATGCTTCATGCGCTCGACGTTCCAAAATATGGTGGCGATACGATTTTTACCTCAATGACCGCCGTCTTTGAGGGGCTTAGCGACAAGATGCAACACTTTTTATCGGGACTTGAAGCTTATCATGATTTTATTGTCTTTAAGGAAGTCTTTGGAAAGACTTTAGAAGGGCGTGAGAAATTACGGGGATACGAACGAGACTATCCGCCGACACTGCATCCGGTTGTTGCAAAACACCCCATAACTGGAAAAAAGCTTATTTTTGTTAACCCACAATTTACGGTTAAAATCAAAGGGATGGATGATATAGAAAGTCAGCAACTTCTGAACCAGCTCTACGATCTTACTAAGATCCCGGAATATCAGTATCGTCACCATTGGACGAACAACACCTTGGTGATCTGGGATAACCGGTCAACCCAACATTATGCGGTACATGATTATTTTCCGAAAAAACGATTTATGCAAAGAGTTACAATCACCGGTCGAGAAATGCCTCAGAATGCTTTTACCAGTGCAAATGTTGAACATGTTAGAAACCGTAAGACCCGAACCCCCTCTGAGTTATTAGCTTTGCATGGCGGGCACTCACCTAAAAAGATAACTAACTAAGTGACCCAAGGCATATGAGCTTTCATCGGTAATACCGGTTAACCTTGATAAGGCGTAATCCTCGGGATCCAGCGCGGTACTCCCTCTTTATATTGAAGATATGATTTACCATACCTTTCTTGAAGTTCAGGTTCTTCCTTAAACACGGTATATGTATTATATCCTGCAAAGAAAACGACGAGCCACATGAAAATTGGCCATGACGATAGGAAAACCGCAATTCCAAAAAGTATAAAATAAACCCCAAGGAGCATTGGATTTCTTACATGCTTATACGGGCCTTCGATAATGAGATTATTAATTGGCTCCCAAGGTGCTGGAGTACCGCCCCCACCTTTAATTTTAAATAATTTTACAGTAATTATGGCCAAGGTAAATCCCAACAATAGGGATAAACTGGAGAAAACCAACAACAATAAAGCCGCCGAAGGGTATAACGGCGCCCATTTTGTTCCTAGACTAGCCCAAATTATGGCAGCAGGAATAAATACTATTACCGAACCCGGTAAGATTATAATAGCCTTAAGAATCCCCATGCAAACAATATAACGCGGATCGGGATAAATGGTAGTGTTTTCTAATATTACCTATGGGATACATATGCATAGCGATGTATACTTAGACATTATCAGCAATAAGCCATCATGGCCGGGTTTATCGAATGCTGACGTGATCACCGTAACTTGAATCCGAGTGACACTGGTCATCGTAATCTTCCCCGTCACGGCGATATGCTATACCTGATCCGTCACATTTTGGGCATGGTACTGTTTGAAAACCTGATAGACTTTTAGGAAAGAGACCCTCTTCAGACCATCGCCCATTCGACAATCGCAGTCTCACCATACCCTTTTCACAATCTGGACAAATCATCAACTACTCCTTCCTGAATTAATTGTGAAGCTTTTACGCTGAGTTCTTAAAGCTCCGGATCTAGTTTCTAACTCTCCGAACCTCTGCCAGTAAAAACTCAATAACATACATATTATGCAGATTAAAAATTACTAAATAATGAAATTTTTAATTGAATTTTATGTTATTAGTTTAATCGGTAATAAACCGTTATCAGACGCAATCGTTATATCGCTGCGCTTGTTGAACCGATTAACCTTGCTAATCGTTTTAACGAAGCCAAAATGTTTATTACGAAGCTTTATTGAAAATAAACGTCAAAGAAATGGAAAAACACACTTAATGTTGGAATTGTATCACAGTGACATCTCTCCCTGCGCCCAAAAGGTCAGGATGATATTGGCAGAGAAAGGTCTGACTTGGACCAGCCATGAACTGGACCTGCAAGCTGGCGATCAATTCAAACCGGAGTATGCTAAGCTAAATCCAAAAAGCGTTGTGCCAACACTCGTTCATAATGGTGAGCCCATTATCGAATCAACAATTATCGCAGAATATCTCGACGATGTATTTCCAGAAATTGCTTTGCGTCCAAAAGATCCTGTCGAGCTGGCTCGTATGCGATGGTGGGCTAAACAACTGGATGACGGCGCTCATATGTCTATTGGTATGATAAGTTTTGGCACAACCCGACGTCATCAATTAAAATCTAAAATGACCCTTAAGGAGTTAGAAAACCATCTGAACAATATCCCTAATGAAAATACGCGCCACTGGCAGCGCCAAGTTATCGAACAAGGGGTCAAGGCTCCGCTACTTTCGGGTGCGGTAAAACTCTATTTTGGTCACCTGCAACAAATGAATGACGTACTGTCAAATTCAACTTGGCTCGCTGGTGAAACGTTTTCTCTTGCTGATATAGCTTGGGCACCTTATATCACGCGTCTCGATTGGTTGGGCATGGGTGGTATGTGGACCGATAATCGGCCAGCTGTCGCTAATTGGTATATAAATGTTCAAGCTCGCGATAGCTACCGCATGGCCATCACCGATTTCGTGCCACCTAAAGAAATTACCATCCTTAGAAAGTACGGCGGTCTTGCATGGCAGAAAATCAAAGCCATGCTCGACGCATTAGAATAAAAAGGTAGTATTACAATTAGAAATTAAGGGGCAATGCTAAAATTCGATGGCCATTGACATTAGCCATGTATTAGACTCATACCTTAATTTTTTAATAACTGGAGTTCAGAAGAGTGTATTTATTAGCTTATATGATGTCAGGAATTTTTATGGTCGCAGGAACAATATTTTGTTTGCGTTCTTTAATCTTACGATCAACGGCACCCCTGGCTTTAGGGTTACCTTCATACTTCTTCGGAACCGCGGTATTTCTTCTCATCCAAATAGCAACCAAGTAATTATCCAAACTATTATCTCAGGGTTAATTTTAGGATGTACTCCTGCAAGAGCGCACACTGGCTAAAAGTTCAACAAAAAAGCTAAGCCTTTACTTGCGAGACTAATACTTGAATATCCTCCGGACTATGCTTTTCTAAACGTTTTAGCTAGCTTAAATGGAATTGTAATTTGGCTAGACTGACTAAAATCAAATTTTGAGATTTTTTTAAGCTTGCTGAACTTGTACCCAATACACCTGAGGTATCACGGACAGAAAAATGGCATCTGACAGGCTCAAACTTATGGCTAAGTGCTGGGTGTAATTGCCAAGACAGATCGAAGGGTTTAGGTTCCAACTTCGTTAAACGTTTGACGGACTTTATAGAAATATTTTTCAACTTTATCGGTCTAACTCTCTATCGGCGCGTCTTGTGGCGCTTCTCCCCTATCTAATTTAGTATAGTCACGCTGAACCTCAGCAACTCGAAGCCGATAATCAGCAAATAGTTGGTTGTAGCCTTTCTCTTGAGCGTGACGATGGTTTGTTTGATTGCGCCACGCCGTAACAGCCACCTCATCACGCCAAAAAGAAAGAGCTAATACTTTTCCTTCATTGGTGAGACTTTGGAAGCGTTCTATAGATATGAAGCCATCCATCATTTCTAGGTCCTTGTTTAATGCCGCAGCGATCTCTAAATACTCAGTTCGCCCTTCTGGCTTTGGCACTACTTCGAATATAACAGCATACATGATATCTCCTAAAAGTAAAAAAATGCCTCACAGGGGGATAACTATAAAATTCACCCATTCAACATTAACGTCAAATGAAATAGGCAGCAAGATGCGTCGAAAGTTGGGTGCGGTTCAATCTACCAGCAAGCGCTGCAAGTTAATGTTTTCTGAAAGCAAGATTCTGGATTACAAAGTTAAACAGCTTAAAGGTTCCGAAAGTCTTGCGATGTACCTTCCAGAACACGTGATGAAAATACCCGCAAGCAAAAAACTCAATCCATAAACACCGAGCCATTGTTAGTGGGACTTAGGTGGCCTTGGGGTCACCTTTTTTTTCAGTTTATAAGCTAGTTCGATACAAATTGTAAATTAGCCTTTTGAATTTGGAATTTAAGCTTATTAGCCTCGTCTTTGTATTCAACAACGTCGTTTATAATATCGAAGACTTTCCTCCCGATGGTTCCAATTAAATTCTAGATCATGTAATGTCCTTAGATTAGTTTATCGGAAGGGTTAGCTGTGAAGCGTAAAAACGAGTTACTCGAAATTCTCGCTGAAGGATGCCGAGTACACCCTGCATATCGAGCGCGTCGAGCAACAACGCAAAAATGCAAACACTGCGTAGTTGTCTGGGAAGCGCGTTGTGAATTAAGGTTGCGTCTTCTGTTAAAAATCGATGACACCTTTGCGGCTATGGTTAGATAGTTAAGGGGTCTCGTCCGTCCAACGACCACCCTTTTACGACAGTCTCTAAGAGCTTAGAAATCTTGGTTGTGGCACCTGTATGCATTCGAATAACTTAACCACTGTATACACAGGCCCCTGTTGAGAAGCCGTCCTTTAAATTTCTATGACTAGAAACAAACTGCCATCGCGAATATCCCGCAATGGCTCGCTCAGGAAATTCTTTTTTATTTCACCCCACAAATGCGCATGGCTGGCCTGTTAACTAAACGCTAGTGCTAGTTTCTAAGGGGTTTATAAGAAGCTCAACTTTGTTTAATCAGGACCATCACTTTTAACTAGGACTTTATTATGAACGCAATATCAAAAATTAAAACTATCGATGCCATCCTCGGAACCGTTGCAGACGCATCAAATGCTACTTGGTATGAAGACATTAATCCTATAATGGAAACAGCACCTCCAGTTACAGCTAAGAGCGTTGGACCCAATCATCTTTTGAAGCTTGGGAAAAAGTTAATAGACTAGACCAACACTAAACAAATATGCATAGCTGTGTTGACTTAATACCGCTGGTCTCGAATTCAAATAGGCATATATTACCCTCGTCGTTAACTTTTTAATTAATTGAGAGTGCTATGAGCACTTTAACAAAAGAAGAAATTCTGAACTATGCTGCCGACCACCTAGGCGAAGGCAATGTCAACAAATTACTAAAAGAAGCACGTGATGTTCAGCCAGCTAAAGCTCACTTCTCATGGAGATGGCTTGAAGCCTGGACCCAATCATAATACGAAGTTTGGCAAAGACACCCTTACGGCGATTACATTTAACCCATCATCGAGGTTGATATGACAATAAATACTCAAAGACGCGATCCAGTAGAATATTCAAATGTTTTGTTAAAAGAGACAAATTTTTCATGCAAAGAAATTGCATATCGCTTTTAATTAAATTACTTAGCGTACCGTCCAGCCTGTATTCCTATATGCTGGTTTAAATTCAAATGCAACTGACCATTACGCTAATCATTGGAGAATAGATCACCGAGTAGATTTCTGCTTTGGGTCAAAAGCGGACCCTTTGACGTGATCCGGATTATGTCTGCTTTCGGGTGGAAAGAGGACGTATATCGTCTTTAGCTAGTTTCTATTTCGGGTGGGGTAAAATAAGTCTCACCGAGCGCTACCGTTCGATAGGTGTCTGAAGTCGCTTCCCAACGGAGACGGCACGATTCCTCGGCAACAATGCGGGCGCGTTCCTGATCTGCCGAACCTTCCAGATGCCGGGCACAAAGTTCGAGCTGCTTGCGAGAGTGCTCGAGATCTGCCACTTCGTGTTCGACAAAAAATCTGATCTCTTTGGAGTCTCGCCGAAAACCGTAATGCCCCACTAGTGCCGGAATGGTGATCTCGCCATTGAGCTCCGGCATCTGACCTTCTTGGGTCGCCATCATGGCAAGCGCTGCGCCTCCCGGCTCGGTCTCACATACCAGCCGATAATACAACGACCGGCCCCACCAAGCCGCGCTCGGCTCCACACCAAGGACCTCTTCTCGCTTCATTCCGGCGGCATCGCAGAAATCAAATATCATCTGCATATGATTGTGTGCTTCGCCATCTGATCCAACAAGCAAACCCTCCTCCTCAGCGAGGTTTTCGATGATCATACTCTGTACATCATTGGGCGCCCGGGTGATAATCAGACCAAAACCCTGATAGGCGATTTTTACAAATTTAGCGTGTTGCGCCATATAAATGCCAAGTACCCGGAGATCGAGTTTTCCAGCGGCCAAATCACAGAACAACGGGTGCCGTTTGGTGTGCCAACGATTTCGAATGGCGAGAATGTCGTCAATCGCACGGTGGGTCGTTTCATTTTCTTGGTCGGACATCATAGCGGTTCTGTTCGTTTATTTCGGTATGAGTTATTTGCATGGGAGATATGATTAATGACCCTTAGTTCATCTGGAAATTATTTTATATAAGATAACCTAGATGATGCTCCCTATC
>LWDU01035246.1_pt1 | contig 39531 bp, 34 predicted proteins | sample 727161 | NCBI WGS metagenome assembly LWDU01 (sample SAMN04566230, study PRJNA314399) | hydrothermal vent metagenome | isolation source: deep sea hydrothermal plume seawater | place: Mexico: Gulf of California, Guaymas Basin | collected 2004-07-11
TCTGATGAGTTTTTTCTGTTCTGGTTCGCTGAGCTCTGGAAAAAATAAACCACATTTTCTGAAGAACGGTCAAGTATGGTAATTGCTGATGTTCAGGATGGTTTTGACCCACATACTTTCCTTTCCTACCGGGGCATTCGGGCCGAAGCAGAACGTGTAGGAACCGTCTGCGTTTGCCTGTAGTTTATCTATGTGGGAGCGCATTGCTGCCCGATTTTGATCGGTTTCGATAAGGACGCGCGAGTCACTATCATAAACTGTATTTGACCAGAAAAGACTGGCAGGCACTGGACCAGGAATATTCAGCGTGTATGGGTGCCATTGCAGCAATTGGAGATACGCACCAAAAGAGCCTGCGGTATGCCGCCCGACACATTGAAATTGATCTCTTACAGCTTGATGACTATTCAGTCATAGCCAACACTGCAGTGAGAGGTTCTCTATGAGTTACCGAACCGATAACGTAACTTGATAACAAATCGGTCGACCAAAGGGTCTGTCAAGGCATCATGGAAAAGGTCATTGAATCCGTCTTCGGGGCTACTTGGCAAATTGCTGCCGCGGGTATAGACAAGAAAGAGATCTGACAATGGCGCGATTTCCCATCGATAGCGAAGCTGCGTGATCAACCGGCTGATGGTGAAGTCGTAGGTAGATTCGGTGATACCGTCGGTAATTTGTTCGAGCGAACCGTCACCTTCCGGAATCTGGTATAGATCCTGCGCCCTTGCTTTGATACCAACCCATTGTAGTGAGAACCTTAGTTGCTGCCGGGCGCTTAAAAAGATATCCATAGCGATCTTGGGCTGGATATGCGTGGCATCGTACGCGCCCATGGTTCGGCCTGCCAGGTGAATCATCCAGTGGTCGGTACGGCGGTAGCTGTAGTCCAGGTCCAGTGAAAAGCGGTCATTGGGTTTGTAGGTAATTCCTGCGGTGCCGATATAGGAAATATCTCCCAGGGGTTCGGTCATGGCATTGATGCCGATACTGGCACTCAGCACCTTACTTGTGGCTGAACCAAAGGAAAGACTAAGCACGCCACCAGGCTCGGTTCTGTATGCACCGTTGCCATCGCTGTTACGGTCGTCCCATTGCGCCGGTCGTAACATCACAACGGTTGTTATCTGGTTACGATTGTTGAGGGTCACGATATTCCGGTTGAAAATGGAGGACCTGACGGCCTGGCCAACACCGTTATATTCATGGGAAAAAGAAAGAGAATTTGACAGGGTTCGAATTTTCTCAAGCTGGGAATTGGTCCGGCTGAACGTGTACCTGAATGTTGTGACATCGTTGCGTCGAATAAATCCAAAATCGCTCACATCGAGGGTATCGTCGAAGTGGTCGTATGTGAAGCGATGAAAATCTCCCTGTTTGGGTATGTAGTTAAGGTCAATAAATCCTCCATACCCCTTGATGTTTTCTGTACCATCATCAAGATCACTGGCCATCAATTGTGCATCCCAGAAAAAAGTACCATTGGGGCTTAGGTAGTGGGCATCAACCCCGTGTGTTATTGCATCTTTGCTGGGATGTGACACGATGGTCGAAATCCATCCCAGTGACCGTCGGCCTTTTTTCGTGCTCTCGGCGAGGAAACGCAGGACGCCAAAGTCCCTGCCAACCTGATCTATGCGGACCTCTTCGTCATTCGCGTCAGTCCCGTAAAACTTAGTGTCTTCCTCTGATGCGAACATGGCACCGTAACGAAATGGACCCTTCTGGCCGGTGACTTTGGCAGCGCCAATAAGCAGGGTAGGTTTACCGAGCTCGACATCGGGTATATCGACGCCGGGTGGTATCACCGGGTCTATTGCAGGCCCGCCGATACGGCGAGTATTAACCAGCGTCGTTGGCGCCAGGAAAAATGTGGATGGAATCTTCCGCGCGCCGGTGGTTTGTTGTGTCGATGAACGCGACTGAGAACGAGGTGATGTAATAAACGTGTCATTACCTTCAAGAAAAAACAGCCGCTTTTCAGGGAAAAAGACCTCGAAATCCGTCAGATTGATGACCACATCATCTGACTCTACCGTGCCAAAATCAGGCTTCACGGTCGCGGTCAACTGGAGATTAGTCGACGGGCGCCAGAAGATGTCCATACCGACCCGGTAGCTGGTTTCTTCTCGCATATTATCGACAGTGGCAGCAGAAAAAGGATAGAACGCCAGTTGCTGCCGGGGCGCAACCTGCTCCAGTTGGATGGGCTGCAAGCCTGACATAAACCGGGGTTTGCTGACTGGCAAGGCAGGCCATTGCCACTCTTCATCCAGGTAGGCGACCGTCCGTGAAACAGAAAATGCCATCCTTCTGAGATCGGTTCCATCTGGCATGGACATCATCGACCAGGGCAGGAACATTTCTGTGCTGTAACCATCAGCCGTTTTTGCAGAACTACCATACCAGGCTCCATCCCACAATCTGCTGAGCTGGCGTTCAGGCAGCAAAGTCCCGTCGATCAGGGTGCCACCAAGGTTGACGCCGAAAAAGAAGCCATAGAGCCCTTCGCCTGAAGTATCAAGATAGAACGTAGTGCCATCACGATTGAGGTCAGCATCCCGTGAGCTTAGTCGGGGTATCAGTTTGTCTGCCGGTTGTTCCGCCAATATGCCCACGTAGATGCCTTCGTCTGTGTAGAAAATTCGCGTCTGTGTTGCATGCCTTGGGGCGATGAGCAGGTCAGGCTGAACAACGCTCATATTATCGTAGGTCGGGACGTCAGCCCATAACGCTTCGTCGAGCTTGCCATCGATTTTGATATCGACATCAGCAAGCTTGGTGATATTCAATGGTTCGATGGTGGCGTCGACACCACCACCGGTTGCTTCTTCTATGAGTATCTTTTTTGCTAGGGTTACCGATGCAGGTATTGCCGCATTGCTGGTAGGTTCCGGTGCGGCTTCTTTTATTTCACGGATTATTGTAACCGGCGTTGAACTAACCGTTGTTTCAGGGGGTGCTGCGACTGGTAATGTGTCGGAAGCTGCGTCTGCCAGAAACCAGGCGTCCTTGTAACCTTTCTTTTTCAGTTCGGAAACCAGTGCCCTGGCGTTCGGGTGCCGAATAACAACCCTGTACGATATTGCCGAGCGAATCTCCGTTTGCAAGATGCTTGCATCCATCAGGAGCTGGGCCTGCGCGTGGCGACGGGCCTGTTCAGCATTCTCCAAATTCCCGTAGCTGCCAAGTACGATCGCGGGATCAGCAGCATAAACACGGCTGGTAACTGACAGAGATATAACCAGAATGGCGATGGAAAATACGATGGCTACTGATTTACTGGTTAACATAATTCTACTGCTTGCTCACCTGGAGCTCAGCCAGATCTTTTTTCGATAAAAGGTGGAACCCATTTGACTTTACTTTTAGCAGCAATTTGACGAGGAGCTCACGATCTTCAGTTTCGATTCCTGCGAGGAAATCATCAATGTTTTCACGGCCAAGCTTTGTAATGATCGGTGTCAGGGCCTTGGTGGATTCCGTCAGGTAGACTCGTTTTACGCGTCGATCCCGTGGATCATCCTTGCGTGAAACCAGCCCCCTGCTTTCCATGCGGTCAATCAGGCCGGTCACACCCATACGGCTCACATCCAGCATCTCGCTCAATTCTGTTTGGCTGATTCCTGGTGTTCGCCAAATGTAGACAACTGCTCGCCAATGAGAGCGGGTCAACCCGTAGCTACTCAAACGCTTGTCAAGGACAGTAGTTAATTGCCTTGCTACGTCGTGAACAAGGAATCCAAAATTTGTATCAAATTCGTCCATCAGGAACCCGGCACTACTAAAGGAGCTTATTGTATACCACATATATTGTAAATATCATATACTATTGGATAGAGAAGATGAACTCCGGAGCTTTTAACTCTCTTTATCTTTATATGATGGGCTGATGAGATTGAGACCACAGCCGTCAATGATATCAGTCAGGAAATAGTTACCGATTGAATTCGTGACCATCATGGGTCCGTCAGGTTGTGGAAAATCAACACTGCTGAATATCCTGAGTATGATCGAAAGACCCGATGTCGGGCGATATCTCTATAATGGTACTGATGTGACCAGTAGCACAGAGCGACGATTCACGAGGATAGAAGATATAGAGGCCCCGCCTAAATCCGAGAGCTATCATCAATGATGGATATCTCGATGTGGTACGTGGGACCACGCAAAAAAAAGAGAGGCGTCTATCAGCTGATTAAAGAATATGGTATTGACCAAGAGTCAACGGCAAAGATCCAAGTTCCAAAACTACCGTTCTAGTGCGGAATGACATTTCGATGGAGTCTCCATTGGGTACACTGCGGCGAAATTCGGGATCATCATCCCTGTTTACCTAGTGTCCGCAATGGAAAGGTAAGCGGCGTCAATCCTTCCAAAATCGTTGAACCTTTGCTGAGACAGCTCAGTATTTTTGACAGTATGTTGGATGTTCCTTGATGCTCAACCCGGAAAGCCCTGACCTACTTCGGAGCTGTAGCCATCAAAACTGTAATTCCCTCAGGACATGTTAATGTTTCCTCTTCCATTATCAGCCAATATTGACTAAGTTCTGAGTACTTATTTCACCTAGGAAAGTACAGTGCTCAGAGCAGCCATCATCCTACTCAGCCTACTTTTTAGCCATTCCGGGAAGATAAGGGAAATAAACCACATTTTCTGAAGAACGGTCAAGTATGGTAATTGCTGATGTTCAGTCAGATTTACGACCCCCTGACGTGGATGCTGATCTGCTGGCTTACAGACTATTGGGTTGATCGCTGAGAAGATTTTTAAGCCGAGCAGGGCGATTTTGACCTGTTAATTCAGCTGTGGAATGACGTATCAACCCGTGACCGGATTCTTCAAATACAACAAAGGGACAGATCGCAGGCTTCCGAAAGTTCAATTCTGGCAGGATTTTGATATTGACCCTCGAAACTCTGAAACCAGGATCCGTTCGGCAATCAAGGTAGCATTGATGTCCGGTGATCTCACAACGAAACAATTGAATACGATATTCCGTGAAGAAATCAGACACCACCAACATCACATTTTTAAGGAAGTCAAACCCTTGATTCAGAAGGCACAGTGCCATGTGTGCCGTGGAGAAAAGTCGGTAGATGGTGACAGAATCTGTTCAACCTGCCAAGGCAGAGGTTTCATCTAAAATTTGGCATTTGTCAGTTTCTAGTGGCGCAAGAAGAAATCGTCTAGTTAAGAAGGGATCGCGGGGTGAATATGGTTGCAAAGAAAATCTTGAGCGCCAAGAGTTTTCGCAATTCAATCTATTTGGATTTCGAAGGTAGAAAGTCAATAGACGGCGAAGATTATCCCTTGCCTCACATGGCTGGAATCTTTAGACCCAACGCCAATGGGAAGAGTGGCGTCTACCCAGTCATCTTTTTTAAACCGAGATGGAAACCTGCAAAAAACGGTTCGGGTAAGCATGCAATTTTGGCTGACTTCAACGAATACTTCTCATCTCTCATTGAAGAACTAGATCATCAGGAAAAACACATAGTCTATTGGACACAACATGAAGAGAAGATGCTTGAAAAACATCTTAGTTCCAACACATTCGACAATCTACGTCCTTACCTCTATAACGTGCATCCCTTAGCAAAACGGTACGCAAATCGACTAAAAAAGTTTGGCCCTGAAGGCACTGCGAGAAAGAAGACGCTGGAGGAATTTTTTAGCGTGCTGTATAGAAAACGCAAACCATACCCGCCCCTAAAGAATGGCCCTTCCGAGACTTGCCAGCGTATTGATCGTGCTTGTGCAAACACTCAGCGATGGCGAAACTTCACAGAAAGGCAGAAAGAATACGTTAAGGCACTGCTTGCTTACAACGAAGGCGACTGCCGCGGTACCTGGTTAATCGCAAAGAAAGTAGGCAACTTTTACGCCACGTAACAACACGCCAGCCTTGCCAAATTGAATTTCGGGTGTATTATCCTGCGTCTTTTCACACCCAAGAGTGTTTATGTACATCTGTCTTCGTCCTATTCCTTCTGGCTGGTTGTACGCAGTGACGGATCCGTATGGGATTCTGAACGGCAATTATGTTAGCTGGGGATTGTTTAAATATATTGGTCAGATCAAGGATGTTTTTCCACCGGCTGATTTTACAAGTACCGGAGTCATCTTTTCATTTGATTACAACTCCCAACCGCCTTCTCAGGAACATCTTGAGCAAATCAACGACTTTTCAGTCTGGGGAAAAATAAAACATTTCATCATGTTGTGGGCTATCAACCCTCATGCTGTCTTAGACAAATTGAATTTGGGTCAACCGTTCAAATTCAAAATCGACACCAGCGAGGGATATCATGAGAGGCTAGACCTACTCGCGACAGTGCTAAGGGAAGAAAAAAAGAATCTTTGGGCGGACACAGATATTCTTGATGTTCTTTCTGGGTTGGCGATGAAGGAGACAAGCATGAAATATGTTCGCGACAAAAAGGTTGAGTTTGTCGGATTGGAGGCAGATATCTATTACACGGTCCCTGCACCGGAGTTGACTAAAAGGGAGTTTTAAGCTGTTCTAGTCAAGATATAGGCGCTTTAAGACAATTTCTAGGCGGATGACACTTCACTACATTGGTAATGTATGTCAATTGGCATTCAAAATTGACCCAAAAGTAGGTCAATTTTACATGCTCATTAACACATAGGGTAATGTCGATATTAAACACTCTCTTGAGTCGTTGAGCCCAGGTTAGTGGGGCAACAAGTTCGTGCCGACTCGCAGATTCTTCAGCCATTTTGTGGTTTTTGTCATCCCCTTTGTACTCAACTTTCTTCACGAGTCTCTTGTCTCAGCACCGAGAAGGTTTACCTGTACTGGGTGAGACACTTCATCCTATACAGTGGCAAACGCCACCCGAGAGACATGGGGAATCCCGAGATCGAGCAGTTTTTAAACTACCTGGCGTGCGCAGAAGACGGCAGATTTAAGTTACCAGGTCGATACATGATCAGGACCTTGCTGAGGGGTTCGGGTTTACCTCAGTGCCATCGACCTTGCACCGAAAGAATGGTAATTCACTAACTGATTTTAGCTGGCAGTACCTCATCCCTTCACAAACACGATGTCGCCACCCTTACGATGGTTACATCTGCAGGCATCATCTACATCGAACGACTTACACCAAACAACTTCGCCAGAGCGGTGAAGATGGGAGGGATTCAGAAACGAGTCACTGCTCACACGTTTCGGCATTCCTTCGCGACCAATTTACTTATCCATGGGAGCGACATCAGAACAGTTCAAGAGCTACTCGGGCATAATGACATTCGCACTACTGAAATTTACACACATGTAATTGGGCAGCGACTGGTTGATTGAGGCCGGCACCCTGGTACTGTTTCGAGGGCGTGACTCGATCCACCGCGTTATCCCTGTGCCGGGAAGCAGCACTCGCATGCCGGTGGTGCTTGCGTGCAACACAGAGCCAGGTGTCTCCCTGTCAAAATCGGCGCGTTTGACATTCTTTGGGCGACTTGGATGATAGGTGGTTACGACTAACCCGTCTGATGAAAAACCGGCCAGCGTTCAATCAGGTGATTGCCCTTGAATGGCAGCAGATCGCCGAACTGCAACATGACGTGTTCACTTTGTGTCGGCCGCAGGAACATATAGTCATCAACTTGCAGATCAACCTTTGCAGAGGTCGTTATCGGACTCTGGTTGGTGCTTTCATAGATGGGGTCTGCAACACCTGCCGGTGATACCATTTTGGCTTTCCAGTAACCGCCATAGATGTAATAGAGCCTTTGCATGTTGGGATCCCACAGGGGCAGGAGTTTCGCCAGCATGGGATCGCCGGGGATTCGCAGTCCATCATATCGCTTTAGTATTGGGGTTGCGATGAAGAGGGCAGGCAGGTTATCGGTGAGATGGTACGTATCGAAGTCCGTTGGTTTGACCACACCAGAACCGGCGGCCAGATCGTTCATCACCTCGTCGTGATTGTAAATGCCAAGTGTGTGGCTACCGGCACCGTTTAGTGTGAGGTTGCTAATATTGACACCGGATGATTTCGCAACATCAATGAAACCCTTGTAAATACCCAGAACCTGCTGCACTGCCGGATGGTCCAGCCCGGCCTGCAATCCGGTAAGCTGGGGCTCATAACCCATGAAGCCAGAGAACTCCAGGTGGTCCGGGGAGCCTAGGATTGTTTTTAAAATCGGTGTTATTGCCTGGGATTCGGGGAAACCTCCACGGTGCAGGCCAACATCGATTTCCAGGTTGATCCGCATCTTAACGCCAAGCTGACGCGCAAGTGCCAGGTATTGTGCCAGTCTTTGCGGCGTATCGATGAGCCATTGCACCTGGTTCGCCGCATCAAAGCTGGAATCCCTCTCGAGGTAAAAAGTGCGGTAAAATGTCGCCGCAGCAGAGACTGGCATCGGCTTGCCAATCAAAACATCAGACTGGGGGAACGCGTGGGCAACGGCATTTAAAAACGGCTGGTGGAAGACCATCAGCGCATCAGTCCTGGCCCGTGCCATCACATGCTGCAGTAGTGGAACAGACGGCAGCGACTTGACCACGACACGGTAGGTTTTATCCGGGCCTACTGAGCTGTTGATGACATCAATATTGTCATTCACACGATCGATATCAATCAGCATCACTGGCCGGCCCGGTCCATCGCGCTTCAACATTTCGTTCAACTGAGAAAAGTACGGGTTGTGTGGCGCGCCCTGATCATCAGGACGCCATAACAGTGTCGAGCCGGCTGCGGCGATTGTCACGCCTGCGCCACCGATAAGCAATGAGCGGCGTTTCATGATGTGACGCCGAACAGGATTCGTAAATGATCGTTCAGCATCCGTCCAGTCGGGTCGAGTTGTTGGCGGAGCGCCTGGAAATCGCCGAACTTCGGATATAGTTTTGTGAGTTCATCTGCGCCCAGAGAATGTACTTTGCCCCAGTGCGGCCGACCGCCATACTTCCAGAAAATGGGTTCAATGATATTAAAATAGGGCCGGTAGTCTTCCGTGGCAACGCGATGTATGGAGATCGCCGCATGGTCTTCATGACCGGAACTCATGCTCAACCAGGTATCATCCCGGGAAACATAGCGATATTCCAGAGGGAAAACCACATCAATTTTTTTATCAGCAACGGTCTGCAGAATCTCCCGCAGGCATTCGGCACCTGCATCAATCGGTACAGCATACTCCATCTCGTTGAACCGGTTATTACGGATATTTGAGAGTATCCTGTGAGACGTATCAACTCTTTCGGACGGGCCGATCTGTTCTGCCAGGCCGTTAATGTGAGGTCGTCGTTCTTCCGGAGGTAGACCCATCCATGAACGCATAGCACCGTCGAAAGCCGCATCCTCTTCCGGCGAGGGAGTCGGGTTGTTAACAGGATCACTGGTTTCTTCGGTGGACAGTGCAAGACAATAATCCGAATGTGTTAGCGGGAACATTTCGAAATGCCGGTGCGATGCCGCTAGTTCATCAAACTTCTCGAGTATGCTCTCCGTTTTTTCGGCCCAGCTTTTTTGTTTCAATCGATACGGAGATCTGTTTTGCATGGTCATCTGCGTCACGACACCGAGCGCGCCAACGCTGACCCGGGCTGCTGCAAAAAGCGCCGGATCGGATTCCGCATCAATATCCATCACCTTGCCATCTGGCGTCACCAGCCGCAGAGCGGTGACATAACCGGACAAACATTTGAAATCAATGCCCGTGCCATGTGTCGCTGTCGCCGTTGCACCCGCCAGCGTCTGGCGGTCAATGTCCGGCAGGTTGAACATGGCCTGCCCCACATCTTCCAGTGGTTGGCCAATATCACCCAGTCGGGTACCAGCACCCAATGTGGCCGTGAGATCACCTGCATCGTGGTCGATAAGACCTGACAACTGATCGATCACAATGAGATGACCGTCAGTGGGCACCAGCGGTGTAAAGGAATGTCCGGATCCCACCGGGCGAACAGGACCCTTTGTTGTGGCCAGGAAGTTCGCAAGCTGATCCTCGGTGGCAGCGGTGAATCGATCTTTCGGATAGCCAACAACGCCGCCAGACCAGTTTCTCCAGGGTAATGAATCACGATTCTGCATCGTATAGGCAGGCTGTGTAATGCCTATTTGTGCCACGCCCATTAGTGTCGCAAGCGCAGTGTTGGCCAGAAACTCGCGACGCGTAAAACCAGTCACAGGGATTCACCCGTTGTGTTTGTCATAAAGTCGATCATGGTCGAAAAGTCGTCTGTTTCGCAGGACATGCAGTAGCCCAGTGGCGGCATATTGTTAAACCCTTCAATCGTGTGTTCCATCAACAACTGCTTACCCTGGGCAAGACGGGGGGTCCAATCATCCGCAACACCGGTTCTCGGCGCACCACCCACACCATCAACATGGCACAACGCACAGCTCTTCGCCCATTTCTGCATACTCGTCTCGTCCGGCATTGCTGCAATCTCGGATGACTTATCAGAGTCAGTCTGCTCCGTCTTCACATCCGTGGGCGTGCCGCACCCGGCGGCACTTACACACAGAATACAAATCCAGGTAGCTGCTCTAACAATTGATGTCACATTCAACTCCATCAGTATCGATATGTCGCTTCTACGCCGTAAGCTCGCGGCGTACCCAGCATCTCTTCGTTGAACCCAAAGAATGAGAGATCAAAAGCGTAAACCATATACTCCTCGTCTCCCAGGTTCCTGCCAAAAGCAGCAACCTCCCACTTCTCATCGACAGATGTCCAGCTTACCCGGGCATTTAACAACCAGTAGTCACCTTCGCTCAGAAGCGGATTATTCAAAGCATCGAACCAGACTTCGTCCTGATAGTTGAAATCGGTCTGCAATGTAACGACACCATTGTCACCCAGTTGGATGTCGTATTGAATCAGACCATTAAACGTGACTTTCGGTGACATGGTGATCTCGTTCCCGGAAAAGTCACCGGAAGGCAGCACGAAGTCCTTATATTCAGTGTCGAGCAAACCCAAACCGAGGTTTACAAAGAGATTATCCGTGGGCAGCCATTGCATTTCGAATTCCGCACCATAGTTCGTTGCATCTGCGGCATTGGAGATGGTGGAGAAACCGAGCCCATCAACAATGACGAAAGCAAAGACCTGCAGGTCCGAATAGTCATATCGGAATAAAGATCCATTGAAGCGAATGCGACCATCGGCCAAAGTCGACTTGAAGCCAATCTCGTAGCTGATCAGCTCTTCTTCATCGTAAGGCGCTATCCCATCACTGGTGCTCTGAATGCCACCTGCTTTAAAGCCGGTTGTGACACCTCCATAGAGCATCAGATCACCGCTTGCCTGAAAGTCCAGGAGCAGGCGACCTGAGATATTCTGGTAATCGTTGCTCGCGGAATCCGGGAACCCTGGTTGCACAGGAAATCCTATTTCGGGTTCGTCATAAAAGAAAAAACTGGCATGATCAATTTCTTCATCGGTGTAACGCAAACCACCCGACAAATTCACACGGTCCGTAAGACTCAAGGTCCCATCAAAATAAAGAGCTGTACTGGTAATTTCCTGCCGTGTCCCGGATTTTGTTTTGAAGATAAACTCTTCGGGACAAAAACCACCCGGGTTGCCAGCTGGCGCTGAGCAATTGACATCGTCGCCGATGAAAAACGGGCGGAAGTCACGCAAAATATCGAAGGCGGTATTGTCAGTGGCCTCGTCGTTCAAAAAATAGAAACCGGCAATCCAGGACAACTTATCGCCTGTCCGGGCAATCCTGAACTCCTGCGAAATGGTTTCCTGGTCAACAGCCAATTCACCGGTAAGAATATCATTTGGACCATCATCTGTTTCTTCCGGACGAAAATCATCCACTTCATCATATGAGGTAATGGAAGTTATGACATAGTCACCCACTTTCCAGTCCAGGGTAAGGGACGCACCCCAGAAATCCGTTTCATTTTGGGATTCAAAATCGTAATTACCTTCATCATAACCAGGTGTTGCAGGGGCATCGATGCCATTTAAAGTCGTGTAGGCCGCCTCCTCCGAGTAACCGAAAATATCCACACATCGACCGCCTAATATGTCTGCATTACTGCACATGTTGCCGCTGCCATCGCCTTCCCAGACTCCCAGATGTCGATATTGAGGAGAGTCAGACTCGGTTTTGCCACCGTGCACGTTGATCATTACGTTCAGATTTTCGGTTGCTTCAGATTCAATCAGCACGCGCCAGGCAAGCTCATCCATACCCTGCTGGTCGTTACCCGTGAAGCGGTTTTTTAACCAACCGTCTGAATCGTTTTTGAGCACTGCAACGCGAAATGCTGTTTGTTCTCCCAGCGGCCCGCTGACGGCCCCTTCCAATTTAGTAGAACCCCAGCTACCAGCGCCAGCCCTGGCCCAGCCTTCCCATGAAGGCGTTGGTTTGCGGGAAATAAAATTGACGGCACCACCAGTTGCGTTGCGACCGTACAATGTTCCCTGTGGGCCACGTAACACCTCCACACGTTCCACGTCGAGCAGCTGGAAGATCTGTGCAGCATTGGATGAAATATATGACTGGTCACTATAGGCAGCAATCGGCCCCTGATTGAGCACGCCGAAATCGTTAAGCCCTACACCTCGAATAAAGGGTGCCGGTACGCCGGTATCACCATTGGGGTACCCAACACTGAAATTTGGCGTCTGCGCAGTGATATCAACAGACTGTCGAAAACCCAGAGCCTCAATAGCACCGCCAGTAAATGCCGTGACCGAAATCGGCGTATCCTGTAAATTCTGTTCACGCTTCTGTGCAGTCACAATGACTTCTTCCATCACTTCCGATGCCGAGAAACCGGTAGACACAAAACCAAGAGCTATCGTTGAACACGCTGCAAGCGCTAATCCTTTTGTAATAGACATTTTCAAATCCTCTCTATTTAATGTAACGCGACCAGTATACAACTGCTTGGACGGAAAGAGGATGAGGATAAGCAGTATAAACCACATTTTCCGAGCTTTAACTTATAACTAGTATTCGAGACTTCTTAGATCCAGAAGACACTGTCCCTGCAGGGAGCAGAGTGGTCTAGGATCTATGAGTTCGTAAGAAAGGTCTAGAGAATAGTTAATTTAACCCGCATTTTTCCAAGATTGCCAGAGTATCCTCGACGAGAATTATTTGGGCGGTAGAGTGTGTTAAGACCGACAAACACCTGCGCAGGACCATCGTTGGCGCAAATAAAACTAAAACTGATTTCGGTAGGGGAGATTTCGGAATTCGGCGTTAGTCCCAGAATAAAGCTCTGCGCCTGACCCGCTTCTATATCAACAGGAGTATCTCGATTGCCTATTGCGGCATTAGTGGCCAAAATTAATCACGGACACCCAACATATAGCAATTGTCCCACAACCCGCCTGGCAATATGCCCTCTCCATCCTGCGTTTTTGGCTGACATCACAATCACCGCCGTCCGATCATTCTCCCGACATGACTTACCCACGTGCTCATCTCGTCGATCCCAATGGTGGCTACTACCATGTCAATAGTCGTTGTGTTCGTCGAGCCTGGCTTTGTGGTGCTGACGACAACGGTCGTAACTACGATCACCGACGACAGTGGCTGGAAGATCGGATCCTTCAGTTAGCAGAAATCTTTGCCGTAGATCTTTGTGGTTACGCAGTGCTTTCAAACCATTACCACATTGTCCTGAATATGGATCCCGCAAGGATTAACAACTGGACCGACGAGGATATCGTGGATAAGTGGATTGAAGTTTCGCCACACAACCCATCACATCCAAACGCCGCGGCTCTGGCTCAGATAAGAAGGTCAACCATGCTGGAGGACAAGGCGCGGATTCTGGTACTGCGTGAACGACTCGGCTCGCTTTCCTGGTTCATGGGCTTTATCAACGAACCACTGGCTCGCCTGTCCAACAAGGAGGATCGTTGCAAGGGCAGGTTTTGGGAAAGCAGATTTGATTCACAACGATTACTGGACGAAAACGCGGTACTGGGCGCCATGGTGTATGTTGACCTCAATCCCGTCCGGGCAGGCATGACCAAAGACGTGACCAAAGCGAACCATACATCATTGGTGAGGCGAAGCCGTGAAAGCAGTCCGGAAGAAATAATGAAGCCGGTTAACCAAAGCGGCGGATCATTGCCAGAAGATAGCTGTGCTCCAGTCGTCACTCGGTTTGATCCGAGAACGAATGAGCACGCCTTCAACTAGGGAGTTCAGTTCTTCCCGATTGATCGGACAATCTTTGTGCACCCCAGCATAGAAAGCGAGCTGATTCGGATCACCTTTTGCAAGTACTTCTGAAAACCAATCTGGTGCTTCGGCGGCGTGACCAACAGTACAGTAGGCTAACAGAGTGAGAAAAAGAGCAGTTTTTCGGTTCATTCTTGTACAGTCCCTTACGTCTGATATGGCAGATATCCTACACGGATAATGGCAAAGTGAGAACATCGGTTTCAATCAGTGATTGAGTTAGTATCGTTCTCGTGTCGCTGCTAGTGGACGCACAGCTTATCTGGCACATGACCTGTCATAGGCTTCCAAAGACATGTTCTTCATTTCCGAGGGTATAAAATAGGCTCCAAGAAAACTACCACAGATAGGTAAATGAAATTCACTAATCAAATTGTTGTCGCTGCGTTACTTCTGACCCTAGGCGCAAGTCCAGCGCTTGCAAAAAATATGACTAAGCTGAGTGACAAAGAGTTATGCACTTATATGGTTAAGTATGAATCACGTGGAAAGATGGGTGGATCAGGCCTAATAGGAATTGGTTTGTTAATATCAAGTACGGTGAGTACGAGTAACTACGCAAAAGCAGTCGTGGAAGAACGGGAGCGCGACATTACATGCGCTAGACCTAGGACAGCCCAGGGTACACGTGATGAACTTGAAGTTTCATATAAAGGTTATGTTTCTAACCATAGCTTGCGTTCCGCACCTACTCACATAAAAGATTGGGACGAAGCGTGGGTATGTCGTCAAATACCTGGTGACACAATCGCTAAGTTCGAGTTTTATGTCGCTGAACTTGGCTTTTTGACAGAAGGTCAGTTGCGAATCAAAGATGTCAATAAGTCAGAACCTCAAGCTGTATTTGCATCGACATCTGAGGATGGGTTGTATCGTGAATTCCGATTCGGACTCGACAATGAGATTGACCTTTTTAGAAACCTATTCGTGATCGAGCGAGAAAACGGGGAAGGTTTGTACATGGAGTTTGAAGAAAAAGATGGACACCCAACTCACGAAGTACAATATTCCTGTTTAATAGATTTTGTGTAAGGGAAGTCTCAGTTACTCGACAGGCTGCTAGCCATAGCACGTTCTTTAAAACGTTATGGCTTACCGTCAGCAGCAAAAGCAATCCCCTGACTAACATACTTCTTTACATAGGCACTACATAGGCAAATATCATGGTTGACATAGCTTTATTTCTAATCACTCTCATCATTCTTGTGAGCGGCGCTGCGCTCGTATTCGCTTTACTCGGCGCGCTCGGTGACGAACTATGTCGGCCCGGTCCAAGTGAATACGAGCCTAAAAAAATAAGGCGCGAAACTTGGGAACAGCATGAGTTTGATGCGACGCTCAAGGAACGACTCAAAAAGGATCCGCTCAATGGTCATGATAGGAGCTGGGGCTAATGAGACCCTTTCACAGTTACCGCTAATGAAGCACAACGGTTGTTGGATTCTCTGGAACACCAGCGCAGAATGAGGAGCGCGAACTCACGGATAAAGGAGCTAAAGCGCGATATCGAGCGCATACGCCTCGATAGGCTTGAATTTTGCGCCGAGAATCCGAGGCTTTGCTGATGAGCAACACAAACCTACAAAGGCGATGCGATCGCCTCGCTATCCTACTCCTTCAACTAGGCTGCGACGTACAGTCCTCACTGTTCCGTCTCGCTGACCAAAAGGATCTGTAGAAGATAAGGGAAATAAACCACATTTTCTGAAGAACGGTCAAGTATGGTAATTGCTGATGTTCAGTCAGATTTACGACCCCCTGACGTGCGATGCTGATCTGCTGGCTTACAGACTATTGGGTTGATCGCTGAGCAAAGACGCGCTTCTCAATGACCTTGCACAATATGTGCTGTCATCGATTCCAGAGCTTCGAGATGAAGACACGAAGGATTGGGATGTACGCTTATCAGAGTGGGTGGATGCCTTCCGTCAGGCTTTGCTGGAGGCACCGGAACTGCATATTTTTATTAGTCTGGCAGCGAAATCTCCCAGCATTCTCGGCATCTTAGACAAAATTCAATCCATCAGCAATATCCTTCAGAGTCAGGGAATGAACGAATGCAAATCAGTCCACCATGCACAAGGTATTGTTTGGACCGTAATGAGCTTTACCTATTTTGAAAGCCTCGCTAATATACCCTTAATCGTCGAAGGCATTCGAAAAGCCGAACAGAAAAAAGACCACTCAAACATTCTGCAACACATCGCTGCAGATAATTACGATGAACTGTGGGCAGAGACAGTAAGGCGAAACATCGACGGCATTGCCATGCAATTACAAAAAAATACGAATCATGAATATTATAATTAGCGGATTTTCGCAGGATATTACGCATTCTCCACAAAACCCTGGCGTTCCCTTATCACCACCATGTCCACGAAAAACGACTAACAGGTAAATTCGGTTTCCTTTGGGCAATGCCAACTTGTGTGACAAAATTCACAGCGATCATCAATCGACGCACAGCCAATAGGATTTTTGTTACTTCCTTCCTCAGCACACCTCGATACCGCGTCAAAGACTTTCTTTAGCTTAACTATAGAAACCGGTTTAACGAGATATAAACATGGCACTTCATTTCCCGCTCTAACTTCAGGCGATCCGGTCAGTACCACAAAACGTTGGCCCGGATATTGCTCTCTGACAATATCCATGAGCTCGTACCCAGATTTATAGGGCATCCTCACATCGGTCAGTATCGCCAGTTTTGGCGGTACGTACTCATCACTATTAAAAAACTCAAGATATTCTTCGGAGCCCAAATAGGTTTGGGCCGTAAAATTAAGATTCTCCGACAACAAGGCATAGAACGTACACATGCATTCATCGTCATCTACAATATGAAAATCCACGATGAGCCTTCTTTAGTTCGTAGTTCGTATGATCCTTTGTAGCACGAAGAAAACTATTTATCGTTGATCCGTATCAATAGAATCTCTGTGTTTATTCAGAAACAAACTGTACAGATTAATAAAAATCTGAAACACCTACTTACAGGTAATTATCGGTTTATCAAGAAATTCGCCTACCGTTTGCGCCGCGAGATAACCCGGACCTCCTAGGATCATCCCGCCAGGATACATCGAGGCACCACCAAGATAGAGCCCTTCAATTGGCGTTTCGCTTTGAGAACATTGATCGTTTGGGCGTAGATAACCCAGCTGTAATGTAGAGTATGCGCCATGTTTATAAGACCATCTAGGAGTGACTGGCTTGGTGCGCTGAGGAGGGGGTAGTAAGAAAAACTGAAATTTTTGCAGATGAGAAACCGACTTCTTCGGGGGCACCAACAGGGCATCAGTATCGAAAATACCGGGCGTGATACAACCAGCTTCCTCTCTCACTCCCATGATCGGGAGTCCCGGCAGAAACACTGACACTGATTGTGCCGGGCGTTATGCCATTCCGGGTAACATCATCAGCCCTGTAGCAATGGATCGTCCTGTCATCATTGTGCCAATTGGTCGGTATGACCGGGTACCGGGCGAATTTTAATCCTCTATGACCACAACGCCGGGGAGCTGCGAAGAAATCATCATTCTACAGATGGCTCGAAGCCATGATTGCCAGCACTAACGGTTCTTTTTTGTCGTCGTGGTCGTGCGGCTTTGGGAAAGATGATATGCCTGCGTCTTTCAAATTGCGGATGCAGAGGAACGCGTCAGGCACATTGACGAACGTTCCTGCCAGCATTGGTGCGGTCGCATTGAACGTCACCGTTGTGCAGCCAACAGCATCCGGCTTTGTCACGTTGTGGCCGTGTGATGTTGCACGATCCCTGTCTTCCAATGTGAACTATCTACAAAACCAGGTCGTTGCAAATGGGGTTATAGCGCCGGTGAGTTCTGCCGGTACTGTTTGCCTATACTCGCTGGCCGACACAGATGTCGTGGTTGACCTGGCCGGTTGGTTCCCGGGGCAGTCTTTTACCGGCTCCACGCCAACCCGGCTGGCAGATACCCGCGATGGCACTGGCAGTAGGGCAGAGCCGATATCTTCGTCCGACGTGTTGTCAGTGCCGGTACACAATGTTTCTCTCGCTGTTGCGGGACTGAGCCAGCAGGTGCCTGTTACGGCAACGACCGCCGCGTTAAATGTAACGATTGTCAATCCCTCCCAATCAGGGTTCGCGACGGTATGGCCTTGTGGTATTGCGCGTCCGCTGGCGTCTAATCTCAATTTTGTGGCAGGGCAGGTTGTGGCGAATAATATAGTTGCACCAATAGGCAATGAAGGTATGGTGTGTATCTTTAGCAACGTGCCAACTGATGTTGTCGTGGATATAGCCGGGTGGTTTAGCGTTGATGGCAGTGGGACATTTGTTGGATCAACGCCGAAACGTCTGGTGGATACCCGGGATGAAACTGGCCCCGTGCCGGAGTAGTCTGTGATGTACGCTCATAACTCTAGATAGGCTTGCACCAGAATCGACGTACCTGGAACAACTATCCGCCCTGGTGCAGAGTGAAATTCGGCGAAGAAGGAGCGTCAACCATTGATCAAGGTCTTCCCGTGACATAGTCTGATCAGGTAAGCCAATACCTTGTGAGCAGTAACTGAACGGTATTCATCGTTGAGACCGTAATCCACAAATAAGCTAGCACCTTCAAACCAGCGTCAAATTTTGAATTCTCTTTGCCAATCATCGAAGAAACTGCAAAGAGGAATACAAATACAGGGATCGTAAAGTACCGCCCCTGAACACCCTGAATTAGCTGTGCTGGATGCTCAGACCAGTTTATTAATAGTGCGACAAAAATAAGCGCGCTGCTTGAAAAGGCCACTAAAAGTAAAACACATCGTGCCACGATTTTAGACTGCAACCAGCGCCATTCGACACTCAGAAAAGTGAACACCGCTAACACGATCGAGCTAAATGAATAAAACGCGCGACTGAATCTTGCATCCAACCAGCCCAGAATCCCAATGAAACCTTCAAAGTAGTAGACGCCAAACCTGTCGAAAGTTCTATACAAAAGTGTTAATGCATCAAAGGGATGTGCTAGGTAAAAAATGAGAATTCCAATCCTGGATTCGCCAATGACGACTCTCTCATCTACCGTCTGAGTGGTACCAAACATTATCCAAACAACACAAAGAGTTGAACAGAGGATTAAGCTACTCCACATCCATCCGGACTTAGATTTACTCGCAAGCAATGCGGGAAGTAGTAGCATAGGAATCATATACGGTCTTGATGTCACTACAACGAGGATACACGCGAGCAGCAACCAGTATAAAGCACTTGAGCTCTGCCCCAATTCACCCTCTAGGCGTACATAACAACTTAACGCCAGTAAGGCCATCGCCACTGAGAAGCCATCGATAGTCACAGATGTGAATTGGAACAGCATCATCGGCATAGCAAGGATGACCAGGATAATCGGCGAAAAAGTTGAAATTAGACATGCCAGGACAATAACGCTCAATGATGTCAAAACAATAGCAAAACGTGCTAGTTGGTATGTTTCATCAACCGTTAAATTCAGATCAGTACCTATTGCGAATGCGACCGCTTGAGGTAAATAGATCGGCATCATGTAAGGTGCGGTGGCTACATGGCCGACGAAATCTGCCCTCCCTGACCAGCTTACTTGCATCGCCTTTTCATAATCTACGCGAGTCATTTTTTGACCAAATTGACGCGGCAATCTGTTGAAGTAACTGCCATAATCCAACAGGGCGGGGTCTAACACAATCCCCACCGCATTCTCCCTTTGTTTAAGATTTAAATTTCCATCGGAAATATATTTGGCACGATGAACGTGTGAGAATTCATCCGGAGATTGAAATGGTGGGATTAAAACACTCAACGATAGGCAAACCCCGAACAAGACCGCAATGAAACCAACTTCCAGAGAATTGGTTTTTAGAAGAGGTAACCATATGCAACTGGTGAGGATAATCGTTGTCATTATGAGCCAGAAAAATGTACCGGCAATAAATGGACTGATAACCCATCGTTTCTGACTTTCGATCAATCCAATCAGTATTTCAAGTTGAGGATCCGTCCCAAATATTTCATACTCCAACGGCATATCTTGAACCGACCGTACGTTGCCCAGTCGAACGATGCTTTTTTGTAAGTTCTCCAAGGCAACATAGTTTTGCCGGGGCATTCGAATAGTTAAATCATGTAAGATAAACCTCCCTTGACTGGCTATACCGGGATCAATTCTCAGCTTCTGTATGTCACTCGGCGACGCTCCACGCAAACGAACTATGTATCGATGTCTACCGGCTTCTAAATTGAAAGTCTGGCTTGCCTTTTCTGTATATTGAGAATTGCTAGCATAAAACAACTGGCCAACATCAGTATGGCTCATCGTAAGATCCAGTTGAATATCAACAAAGTTATTCGAGAGATTAACCAGAAACCCTGGTATCAGTATGATAAACACCACTGCGAGCAACAGAATCGACGCCAATTTGCGTTTTTCCAGCCGAATTACAACCAATCCCATCAACCCTTCTATCATATTATTAGAAACTTGCTGTGATTCAATGCGTTCTGCGTTAGGTTCTTGCAAAAAAAATCACCGTATTTAGACAATCAATTTAGCCTCTCAATATTTTTCAATGGCAATAGTTTCTATCAACCCACAAAACTCCAGTGTAGCGTACGGCGATCTTTGAGGGAATCTGCCTGTTCTGTGCGGATTACTAAAAATCGCAATATGCTTGAAATTTTCGAACTACTGATTCATTCAGTCGTCACCTTCATCAAACTTCTAAAGCCAGGAGGAGTGAAAGTGGTGACGTCCTAAGTATCTAAATATATTCTCGGGATAGTCAATTGCGTGCGGGACCTTTTCCAGGTCTGGATATTTTCCCGTCATTATCGCCGGTAACGCCTGAAGTGTACTTTCCCCAGTCGTGGTTGTATTGCGGTACCATGTAGATCCGCTTGCCAACTCTGCAAATGCAGGAAAGCGGACTTCGTCAATCATCCCTTCTTTATCTAACAAAGAGACAAGCGGCAATTCATCCATTATGACCATGACAATCGGCGCGGGCTTTTCAACGATCAGTGCAAGCGGCGGTATCGAGTCTTTAAACAGTAACGAATGTACGGCGGGGGAAAAGAGGACAATCATAGGGAATATCACGATCGCAGGTGATAGAAAAGTTACGAATAGCCTGACGACCTGTTTTCTGACATACAGTATCCCGCAGACAAATCCTACGGCCAGTACAATTGGCAAAACCAGGAAACTATTGGAATCGATTGTTAGTTTCTGAACTTGTAATGCGGCCAATATCGAGAGGAAACCAACCGCACTACCCTGAACCCAGACAAAATGGCTTTTAAATGTTAAGGCCAGAATCAGACTTCCAACCATGATCAAAACAGGTATACCAATTCCCAAAAGGAGAAACAACACACTTATCTCCAGGGCATTACTCTCATGCGCAATCAGGAATTCGGGGTATGTCCCCAATAGATTGTAAACCGGCTGTGCGAATGCAAAGCAATAAAGCGTAATCAGGTGCAAAGCGTTTATGATGTAAGCAGGCAAAATTAACAACCTGGCAGCTGTTGGTATAGACTCTTCGCTATGATCAGTTCTGAGGCAAAGCCACTTTCAGAAATTCCGTAGAGATCAAAGTTACCAGTGCACAAATGTTGCTTGTGCTTCAATTGTGTATCTATGGCATATCCAGTTATCAGGTAGCCATTTTCATTATGGACTGCTACAACATCGGGTCGTGAGAACTCAGGTTTGGAGGAAGATACAAATTCTCCATCCACAAACAGAAGGACACGTTTAGCCGGTTTTTTGTTCTTAATATCAGCAGCCCAACCCTTAAACACCAACAAATCATGAGACCCCCTAAGAACGTCGACATGACCGAGAACAGAACTTGAGTCAATTTGATATTGCATCTTTTCCAAGCTTTCTATCTCTGAAATTGAAGACCGTGTTTCGTCTAGAAAATAGACAGTTCGTGGCGTTCGACGTAGCGAAAAGTCATCCATCAAACGGCCAGTAATGGAATAAATTTCAATTTTGTTTGTTTCATCTCGATACGCCGACTCGGGGACGAGAAAGGTAAATTTATGCTCCCCCTCTTTACTTGGTAGAAATGTTTGAGTGACTGCATGCACTACATCATTGACGGACAAAGCCAGACGAACAGGAACTGCCAGCTCGGAGATTATTGATCCATTAACGTAATTAGGTCCTTGTCCGGCGCCATAGAATCCCTCACGGTAACCACCGACCACTTCAATTCTAACTTCTGGGTCGGACGTCACCGGCAAGTCGTCGACCTTCATGCCTATTAGCTTCTTATCTGGACCGATTACGAATAATTTGTTGGGATCCTGGTCTGCACCGAACAACGCGAGACGTTCCTCCAATGTATCGTATTTTTCTTCCAACTTGCTCGGATATTTGAGCGTTCTTGCCCCCAGGTGAGCAGTGAATAGAGTCTTCTTCAGTCTTTGTTGAATTCGATCACGGTCAAATACAGAGATTCCATCTAGTGGTGTGGTCGTTGAAATCTGGAGTTCGTCAATAATGCTAGGTAAAATATCTACAACCTCCACATTGATGTCTGAAATGATCCCTTCAGTTTGCTGTGGCAGTTTGATAAATAGGGGAACGGGCAGAATATCCATGTAATTAGTCGCTGTAATCGGTCGGTGGTAGTCTTGCGTTTTAAAGCTCAGTCCATGATCTGCGGTGATAATGATCAGTGCTTCATCAAACAAACCCTCTTTTTCCAGCTTCCTGAAGAGCTTACCCAATAACTTGTCCACATAGGCAAGCTGCATCAGATGTCTTTGCCAAGCCTGTTTTACCGCCCAACTGTCATTGTTCCACTTGCCGCTAAGGCCAGTAGTTGTCCTTCGCCCATAGTTTCGACCAGACGGCAGGTACTCCAGTACTGCATGCGGCAGTAAGATATGCATGAGGTTGAGAGATGGGCGAGTCGTTTTCGAGATCGCTGAGACGAAGCGGTCCCAAAGGCCTGCGCGATCGAGTCGCATGTTTGCGTGAATAAGATTTGACACCCCTCTGTCATCTTCAGTTAGGTTGGGTTCTGAGTTGGCAGGTCGACCACTGGAGGTAAATTGAAAATTATTCCAACCCTGGGAAATATCCGGCAGGTAACTTGCGTAGTCTCGCGGAACTATGATGTGTAAATAAACAATCATAAGGTCTGACAACATCACGATCATGTGGTTAGAAAAAGATTGGCGCGCCTCAAGCGGCTTGCACAAAGTCGGCGGACAGAGTTTGCTGCCCGACTCGTGAACATTGAAATGGTGACTAGTCTTCAGCAGCGTAAATACGTTGACTGGGTATTCCTGATAAGTCGGCTGCCGGTGTGTCGGATACAAGCCCGATAGAATAGCTGGCACCGCGAAAACAGTATTATCAGATACAGTAGTAGCGTTACGGTACCAGTGAGAGCGCTCAGCGAACCATGCCAGATTAGGGTAAACTAACTGATCAATGTTGTGTTGTCGATCCATTAGAGAGGTGACCGTAAACTCATCAAAAATTACCATTACAACCGGAATCGGCCGCTTTACGCTGGTACCTTGCGGCTCGTCGGCAACCTCTCCTGGAAAGGCGAGATCGTTGATAACAGGGTTGCACAAGAACATCATTGGAAATATCACTATCGCAGGCGAAATATAGGTTAGAAACGTTTGTATGAATCTTCCGCGGAAGTACAACCAGGCGATAAGCGTTCCAGCGAGTATCGCGGCAACAATAGCCATGGCCCCCATTAATAAAGTCGACTTAATTAAGATGGGTAAAACAATCACCATTACTAATATTGCTATCAAGATCCCGTGAATAACTTTGCGGATTCTTGAGCCGAACAATCCTGCCAGCATCACGGGCAAGGCGAATGCTATGCCCGGTGCTACGATTGCAACTAAGGTGAAAGCCAGTAGGTGTTCCGGCTCGGATTTGTAAACGGTGAAGAATTCGGCGTACTCCGTAAGCAATGCGAACAATGGCTGCGCAAAAGCAAAACTGCTGAGTCCGATAATTTGGAGTGTGTCTACGGCGACCGTAGACTTTAAAGTTTTCAATGTGTTTGACAAGCTCCTCATTAAGATCTCATCCATTTTGTCTTTGCTAAGATTGGCAAATAGTAAGATGCTTGATGTTTAATCGGCAACAAATGTGTGGCCAATGAAAAGCAGTCTACGTTAGATGAGCATAGGATGTTTTAAGCTCAGTGGCTGTCCGGATTCACCAAACCAAAATAATGATTAAACCACTCTTTCTCATTCTTCAGACCTTTATTGGGAATTCCGGGAGTTTTTAGTTCCCTGGCCCACAACTCAAGCTTCTTCCTCATAGCTTTTGCTTTACCGGGATATTCACCAATCAGATTCTTATTCTCATGTTCTGCACTTGCAACGTTAAATAAAAACTCTCGATCACCTGCTGTCATGTACTTGAAATTGCCTTCCCTCACTGCAGCCTGTTGCCAAAACCTCCAGAATAGAGTTTCGTGTGGGTCACCGCCTTTTTCATCATTTAGAAATGGAATCAGGTTCACTCCATCCAGTTCAGAATCAGGTTCGAGTCCTGCCATTGACAAACTGGTGGCGGCCACGTCCAGAGAAATTACTGGCCAACTAACAATGAATGGGACCCTAATTCCGCCCTCTGAGATCATTCCTTTCTCACCCACAAATGGATCGTTCAATGACCCGTTCCTTGCTCCTCCCTTGAATGCGAGCGTTCTATCTTCTTTGTGCATCTTCAGTGGTGCCCCATTGTCACTGATATAATAAATAATTGTATTTTCTTTGAGATTCAAGTCTAGGAGAGTCTGTTGGATCTTGCCAACGCCGTCATCTATTGCCGATATCATTGCGAGGCAATAGCGTCGTCGTTCTGCCATGTCTCCGGGAAATTGACTCAGATACCTTTCGGAAGCTTCTAAAGGCACATGAGGGGCAAAGTGGCCAGGTAAAAGAAAAATGGTTTGTCCTGGTTCTTTCTAATAAAAGTAATTGCGGCATCCGTCTGTAAATCCAATCTGTAGCCATTCTTTACAACCCATTGTTCATCAATGTCTCGACCTTGCAAATCATATGTAGCCCAGTAGTTGTTTATTCCTCCTTCGAATACTTGTTGGAAGCCTCTTCTTGAGGACATGTAAGGTTCCTTTTTCGTAAAAGGAATATCTTTCGCACTCATTTTTTTCATTTTGAGTTCCGGCATTTTTTCTGCTATCCAGTCCCTCTGTAGGTGGTTTGGTTCCAAGTGCCATTTGCCTGCCATGCCTGTCACATAACCGGCGGCTTGCATCCTTTCCGCAATTGTTTTTTCATTTAGTGGCAGCGGTCTGGTGCCTCCGTGATCAGTGCCAAATCGCTGCTGGTACTTTCCAGTCATCAATCCTGCTCTTGAAGGCACACACTGTGGTGCTTCTCAAATAAGCTTTATATGTCACTCTCTTCCATGCCCGTTAAATTAAAACAAAACCTGGCATTTGCAAGAAAGTTCCCGTCGTTGTATGGTGGTTTTGTGTAGAGAAGTCACCATTTTATTAGAGCGATAATCCTACCAGGGGGAAAGCAATGACTATTGGACCTTCAAATAGGCGCGTTTCTGCGTCCTATATCTTTAAGAAACTACCGATCGCATCCGCGATAGGGATTTTACTCGTAATACCGCAGGCTGTTAATGCAGCCAGTAGTCGCCAGATCGAAGAAGTAATCGTGACGGCAGAGCGGCAGGAAGCATCGGTCCAGGATACGTCAATTTCTATAACAGCATTTACATCTGAAATGCTCGATGATTTTGGTATTCGTAACCAGGAAGATCTACAAAACTTCGTCCCGGCAACCACCATCCAACCTTATGACGCGACTGTTCGCGGCGTGGGACGGAACTTTCGTGCTTTAGGTGGCGACCCAGGGGTTTCTACCTATATGAATGGTGTTTACTCCGAGGATTTGCCAACAGCGACACACGCAGGTTTCTGGGATGTTGAACGCATTGAGGTCCTGCGTGGACCACAAGGCACGCTGTATGGCAGGAATGCCGTAGGGGGAGCAATCAATATCCTTTACAATCAACCGACCCAAGATCTCGATTATGCCTTTAAAGTCATCGGCGGCAGCTTCGGCACCGAAGAGTATTACGGCATGATCAATGGCCCGATTATCGATGATGTGCTGTCGGCACGTGTTAATTTTGGTGTCCGTGACCGAGACGGTGTCATTGATGAAATTGGCCCCTATAGCGACCTGGATAGTCTTGGGCGCAAGAACCTAGCCGTTCAATTACAGTGGACGCCAGCTGAGAATCTGGAATTTAACGTCCGCGCCAATAAAATGGAAAATGACCGGATCTTTGGCGGTGCCAACGGTGGTGGTTTGGTTGTATTAAATGAACTGGGTGTAGACCAGAGAGACACGTCGCATATTGTACCTGGGTTTCGTCGTATCGATACCACCAATACCGCACCTGGGAACTACTCCACCAACGACTGGTACGACCAGAGTCAGCCTATTCTCAATTTCACCGACCCGAGTACCGGAGCCGCTGTCCAGGCTCAGCATAATCGCATCGGCGTTGATCTGGCAGAATTTGATGGATTCCAGAATGCCGCCGCGTCGCTGGACGGTTTTAACCAGACATCACAGGCAAGCGCAGATGTGTACAATGATTGTGTTTTCCCCGGGGATATCGATGGGTCGGATGTTTGCGCTGCAACCAATGGTATAAACAACGAAATTTTCAACCAGCAGGGGGTTCAATCCAGTGCGATATGGGATGTAACAGAAAACCTGCGGCTTAAATATATCTATGGCTATAACAAGTTGTCTTACGAGAGGACCACCGATGATGACAATACTGCCAGCGCGTTCCATGATCGCCAGTTTTATGTCAATCATGAGGCAAAGTATGAATCACATGAGTTGCAGGCGTTCTATGATTTTACCGATAGCTTCTCGATTACAACCGGTATCTTCTTTTACGATTCAGTGATTGATCAGCGTGGTGATTTCTATTCTACGCTAGATGAACGTCGCTACATCGATCCTTACCAGGACAATACGGGCCTTGCACCTATCTTCTTCGGCAATAACCCCATGGCAACACTTCATTCCGCCAGGACTGCATGTGAAGTCGCAGATCCCGCGCCGTCCTGTTCGACCAACTATGCGGTTGATAACAACCCTAACACCAATGATTTCAACAACAACAACCTGTACATCTCCACGTGGCAGGGTGATGACGGCACTCTCCCAGACCTGGATGTTGTGCATGGCATCAATAGCCTGGGCAGTGATCTGTTGTACCACACCCAGACTCACAAGGAAGCATTTGCAGCCTATGCCCAATCAGTGTGGGACATCAATGATGTTTTCACGCTCACAACGGGTATTCGTTACGCTGAAGATGAGGTGACGGCGGAAGAGAACCTGTTTCGTTACATCGAAGCGGCGGGTGGAGTTATTGAGTCTATACTAGCTGGTGCAGTTGTTCCCGGTGGTCTGGCGAGTTACAACATCATCAATGGTGGCCTTGTGGCAGATGCCAGTGTACCCGGGGGATTCGCTGGGACAGAGCTTGCAGTCAATGGTGGCATCCCGGCCGCAGTTAGTGTTTACCGGCCTTTTAAACGTAAGGACGACAAGATCACCTGGCGAATCAATCTGGACTGGAACTACTCGGACAGTGGCCTGATGTATTTTTCCGCCACCACTGGTACCCGTGCAGGGGGGCATAATCTGGTGTTCTTCAGTGCGACACCCACCTACGATCCTGAAGAACTACTAGCCTGGGAGATCGGGCTGAAGTCGCAGTATTTTAACGATTCACTGCAGGTGAATGCTTCTGTGTACCTATATGACTACGATACTATTCATACTGTGGCGCGTGAAGTCGTTCCGCCTTTAACAGATTTTGGCGGAACTGCGACAACGACCACGTCAGTGCTGGAAGCACCGGGTGCTGACATTTATGGTGTGGAAGTGGAAGTTTTGTGGCTGACCACTGACAACCTGTCTCTGGGTGGTAATTTCAGCTTTACGCCAAGTGAATATACGGGCGATCTCTTTATCTCGGATACGTCCGGCGCTAGCAATCCGGCATCATTGTTCCCCACCTTCACTGGCCTGACGCAAAATATCAAGGGCAACAGAGTTCTACAGGTGCCTGAGATGAAGTACACCGGATGGGCAAGCTATAACCTTCCATTGTCCGGTGGGTCTGCCATAGAGTTCTTTGGTGTTTACAGTTATATCGGCGAAGTCTATTACACGCCTTTTGAAAATGATACCGACAAGGCAGATGCCTACGACAGGGTTGACATGCGTGCAACATGGACTTCCTCTGAAGGTAACTGGACCGTCACCGGTTTTGTCAATAATGTCTTCAACGATGTCGGTGTATTGCAGGTTCTGCGACAAGGTGAAGGTGAAAACTTCCGCCATACGGCAGGTGTGACACTGCCTCGCATGTATGGAATGGAGCTCAGCTACAGGTTGTAAACTGACAGATCTATCATGATCAACGTAGGGCGCTTCGGCGCCCTTACTTTTTAACGCGGTTCGATTCTCTCTTACTAATCGATTCTCTCGTACTAATCGCTAATCGTCTGCACAATTCCGTCTTCTGTCACGACCACCGCTTGTATATCTGCCATTTTTTGCAGGATTGCCTTGGCCTGGTCCTGGGTTAGGCCGAATTGGGCACTGTTTTTTAGCTGGTTAAAATCCTCTAACAGTTCATCCTTGTAGTCCTCTACGCAGGTTTCCCATCGTTTCTCCTTGCGCCTTACCCTATCCATCGTATAGGAATCAACATCCGACTGCGTGACATCACCTTCGCCGCCACTTCCTGACATTTCTGCCACCCGTTCGATAGACCTTGGTTTTGTGCAATCGTTAAGCGGTATCTGGTAGTCGAGAGCAGCTTGTACCTTTTCGTGTACTTCTACGTCATCCGCGAAGGTTGAAAAAGGCAGTATAAGCAACCCAAGAAAAACCAATTTCGATTTGGACACAACGCACTCCTGATTTTGTCTGATCGTCAACACTGGAATATAAACGGTATTTCTCCCAGATAGCAAAAGAATGTCTATTGATGTTGTTGATCCACGCTATCCATCGGCTTGCCCGGAAGCTATTAGAATGGCACTTACCGTTGATTTCAGATCATCGAATATTCAAAGATTAAAGAGTAACCGGAATGAATTGAGAAGGAGTGTACTTGATGTACACTATAATCATCGTTGAGAATTAGTAGTCGTCAAGTCTGAAATGCAGAAGGTGATAACATGACAACTCATCCAGAACGGGAATTTGGCGAGCATGCGATCTAACCGCCCTGACGCACCAAACGACGAGTCGTGGATCGATGTGCTGATCGAGTTTTCGCCTATCGCAACGGGGGTAATCTCGCTCATAGAGAACCGGTACGTGCGTGCGAATGAGGCGATGGCTTGCCTGTCCTGTGCGAATTGCTATTTTTGAAATAGAAACAACGGTTTAACTGCCTTGTGTCGAGCATGATAAAATAGCGGAATGCTATGAAATCATAGAACTGCTAACCCACTACTTCGTCACGCTGATCAAACTTCTGAAACCAGGTGGAGTGAAACGGGTGATGGCCGAGTCGATCGCGATGAAGCAGCAGCTTATTGTCATGAATCGCGCCAGGAAGAGATCACCTGCGTTGGTCACTAGAGATCGATTCCTGTTCGGCTTGTTAGTAATATTAGTCGGCGAACGCCGCCTGCAGAAGATTGCTGTCATCATAAAGCCCGCAACGATTCTTGCCTTCCATCAAGTACTGGTGAAACGAAAATACGGCAAACTTTATTCGAATCGGGCTAACAAAATACCAGGTAGAAAAGCACGAGACCAGGCTTTGATTAATTTGGTAGTTGAAATGAAACGGCATAATCCATCTTTTGGCTATGCTGTTTGCGCTGAAATTAACGCCTGATCTGATGTCAGGATTACAGCGACGGCGATCACTTTTGGCTTGTACATTATTTCTCCAGACACTGGTAACTAAACAGCTTTCGCAGCTCAGATTGGAAAGTAGATAGAAATTGACGATGTAATCTCGTTATGTGCACCCAATACGAATAATGGTTTACGTGAGCCGGGCAATTATCCTGCTTTTATCGCGGCTTGGCCTGCGGGTAGGCGACATGGTAAATATGCGACGCGATGATATTTAACAATGGGATTTGGTTCATGGACTGGGATGCTCTTCTTTAAACTGCCTTTGCCTCTTAGCTTTCAGTAAGCAGTAATGTGGAGGAATGAAACAGCTGTTCGAATTGTACTGTTTTCTTTACAAGCCCCTGCTCGTAAACATAACGCATCGCCACCTCTAGCTCATTGCGATTAGCCTCAATCCCGTATGCCCAGAAGTTGTTCCCCATAAGCCTACGAGTATCTTCAAATTCCTGAGTTACCCAAGGCAGTGTGATCTTTAAAGAAGTCGTAGTTTCCAGATTATCGTAAGCCTTCTGTTTGGCCTGGCTGTACATATCGAAAACCGCAACTGGCAACTGTGGATTGGCTACAATTACATCTGAACGAATCGCAATAGCATGCATGATCGGAAATAGTTTTGTCTTTTGGTAATAATCCTGTTCTGCTGCCCTAACATCGGGGAACAATTGCCTCACCTTCGGGTTGCCATCCAGATAGGCGCGGGGAGTTATCGCGGTTATCAAGGCATCACAGCCGCCGGAAAGTAATAGATCAGATTCGTCGATACCGGGGGGGCCTTTTACCAGAGGGAAATCGTCAGCAAGATAGTGCCTATCCAACTCTGGGTTAAGCTTGGCACCATCTGAGCTTTCTGTGGTTTCAATCCACTCCATGTCATCAGCCTTTACGCCATATTCATCAAGCAAAAAACCGCGAATCCATGTGTTTGAACTAAACCCGTAGCCAGGAGTACCGACTCTTCTACCTCGCAGGTCTTCAGGTTTTTCAATTCCCGAATCGACATGCACGAAAATATTGCGATGCCTGAATGTACGTGAAATAAAAACGGGAATGAGTGTGTATGTACGAAAATCGTCGTTAACATACCTTCTAATATAGGGTAACAATCCTATTTCGGTGACATCACATTTAGGATCAGGGCCAAACGCAGAACGGCTGAGGCTGTATATATCTTCGACATCAAAGCTAATGTCTGTATCCGCGATGCCTACCTGCGCGTCCATGATGGCTCGCACGCGATCATAATCGTATCCGGCTACTGTAAGTTGATGTTTCGCCTTTTCTGTCGCACTCGCAACTTGAGCTACCCCTCTGCTCGAAATCCCCAACGCACCAATAACAGTGGTGGTGGCAGCAGTTCTTATCAGCGACCGCCGACTGATTTCGTGGTCTTTCATTTCTAAACTCCTTTCGTTTACGAGAGGTATGAGAAGGGGGGCCGTCCATGCCACCTGGTTTCACGTTTGAACTGCAACACTAACCTACCCAAGGTCGGCTATGGGCATCATGGTTCGATCAATCGTGATGTAAATCAGAAGGTTTGATGTCGATGAACGCTATCCAGACACTGACCATTCTCTACCGAAAAACTGTCATTCAAACTTTTTAATGCTAAAAAATCCCAATTAGAATACTTTTGAAATTCGGGATAAATGCAGTTTAGGATTACTATCCTACCTCTTCGCCTCATTTCAGATCCAAATTTGAACAGTCTGCATCACATTCTGAATGAAGTGTTCCTGTCGTTCGACGCTCTCTTCTCGCAAAATCATTTGTGTTAGAAAAATCGCCAATCCTAGAAATACAAGTCCCCTCTCACGCATTTTCTCATCGTTCACCGCGTCTGGATCCCCTGTCAAAACTTGACACAATCCGCTAACGGCTTCCTCTTCAAATCGTAGGTATTGAGTTCTGAATGGATCTCCGAAGTAAGCATTCCACATGACCCAGATCTTGAAGTATTGCACGTTTGTGGGCACCGAGCTGATCAAGTGCTGCCCGCTTTGTAACATTCGATCTTCAAATGTGGGTCCACTTGTAAACGGAAGAATGGTCTCGTCTATGATGAATTTCTGGGTCGCCTCTAGTACCGCTGAGACCAGGTCGTTGCGGGTCTTAAAGTAGGCATGAACTGTTGGGATAGCGACCCCTGCCGCGCGTGCAACGTCGCCATGGCGCGCTCCGTCGATGCCTTTCTCTGCAAAGACATCAATCGCCACTTTTAGTAGCTGCCGATAGCGCTCCTCCGGCACCATTTGCACCGCCCGCCGACGCTCATCGTTTTCGTCAAGTACTACCTTCAAGTTCAAACCTCACAATAGACACCCTATTCTAATGTAATTATACTCAATGAGTATATACTCATTGACTATTCAGTCATTATTCTTGAATATGGCGTCATTGAGGTAGTTCTGAGGGAGGAACTCAAGATGAACGAACACCTTATTCCGCAAGGTTTGTATTTGATTCTGATGAGCGGGGCGACTGTCGTTTCGTTCCGCTATTTCCGCGACCTGGGAGATATCACGCAGGCTTTTCTCACAGTCACTCGCGAAAATATGGTATTTGCGATTCGTAATGAAACAACAATCATCGCAGGCAGCGCGATTGCTGTTGGCATGGCGGTTGCTCTGGACTATTTCGCTGGTGCGGGATGGGGCAGCTCAACGCTCCTTTTAGTGATACTTAACGTCTTCTTTTTAGGCTTCCCGCCGTTCTGGTTGCGATGCGGCCTGCGCAACCAACAATCGACCGCAACCTTCTATTCGATCGAAGAAGCAAAAAATTATGTTCGACCAACGGACAGCGTCATTGTGCTAGAAAACAACGGCAAGGCACGCGCACACCCGGACTACCACATTAAGCGGCCTCATCTGGCAGGCACCCCTGAGGGTCTTGGTGGGGAGAACATCATCATGACGTATTGCACCCTTACCAATCTTGGCTTGGGCTACAAGCCGGAGATAGATGGAAAATCTCAAGACCTGACCGTAATAGCTCAACACGGTAACAATCTTATTATGAGAGATACCGAAAAGGGCGAGCCCATCCAACAAATGTACGGAGCCCGCGAATGCGATGGTCCCACGTCGAAGCACGCGATGCAGCAATGGCCGACCTTTCGCATGAGTTTTCGCGGATTTCAAAAAGCCTATCCAGATGGCACAGTGTTCTTAAACAAAATCACGCCATTTCGCAAAAACCCTTTCGTGTTCCTGTTCGATCATCTTATTGAAGTGGTGTTTTTGTGGGCGACAGTTCCACATCGTACCAACAACTCACTGATGTTTGAAACCATGGATGTTGAAGATGATCGCCTAATGATGAAGGAGCTTGTGTGGGGATTTAACGTGGGAGAGGACTCTGTTGCTTACACTGAAGACTATGTACGCGAACAAGGTGGATTGATAAATACACAAGTCGGTGGACGCAATATCGTTGTCGCATGGGATGATCAGCGCGAAAGTCTAGGAATCTATTACAACGATACAGGCGCGCCAATATCAAACATCAACTTCTGGGGTGAAACAGGCACCAGTAAGATAGAGAGGGTGGAAACAGTCAAGGCAGGATCGTATTGGTGCGTATGGGTAAACTACTTTCCAAAGACCGACATCAATCGCGAGGCGCAAATCGCGCTCGCAAAAGCGAGTTAAGGAATCCTACGATGCGCTACGTTCTTGCTTGCCTGGTTCTCGTGTTGTTCGTTCCAACCCATCTGACGCTTGCCGCTACGCACTCAGAAACCCCGATTCGACACGATGCAGAACACTCCGTGTTGCTACCTCAAAACGCCGCAGTTTGGGTGAAGGACGACGCGGCAGTCGAGTCCAAACTAAAACAAGTTCGTGAAAGCAACGGCGGCAAACGTCCAAACATTGTCTTCATCCTAATAGATGACATGGGGTTTGGGACAATGGGTTCCAAGCAAATGAACTACGTCAACGGCTACGCAACGCCAAACATCAATAAACTGGCCGAACAAGGTCTGTCACTGATGCGAATGTATTCCGAGCCCTCCTGCACGCCCACCAGAGCCGCGTTTTCAACCGGACGTTATGCTGTTCGCACGGGCATGAATGAAGCGAAGGCGGATCTTGCCGGTGAGGGTTTATCAGAGGATGAGGTTACGATTGCGGAAGTACTGTCGGCAAGCGGTTACAACACCGTGCACATCGGTAAATGGCATTTAGGCGACATTGAACAAGCCTGGCCACACAATCAAGGGTTCGACTACGCTGAGTTTCCGGTCCACCAACAAGGCCAGTTGGCCATTATGCACGAAGACGCAGAAGACGCTGGTATCATACGCAGCCGTAGCAAAAAGTCGCACAGCGATCAGTTTATTCTCGATTACACCTTCCGACCCAATCCAGCGCACCTGGTTACCGCGTTAGTGGCGAAGAAAGGTGAGCAAGCTGAAGAAGTTCACATTAAAACGGGTGAAGCCTGGTCCGAAAAGAAGTACCGAGAAATGAATCTTCGTTACCAAGACCACACCATCGAGCAGTTACGACGCCTGGCGAAAGAGGACGAGCCCTTCTTTCTACAGTACTGGCCGCTTTATCCATTGACCTTCGTCCGATCAGGTATTTCGCAAGCGACCAGCCGTAATGGCGGCACGATGGCGGAGAGCATGCAAGAGGTCGACCGTTGGATCGGCGACATATCGCAAGAGCTACGCAATCTTGGGATTGCCGAAAACACGCTCGTGGTGCTAATGGGGGACAATGGTCCGTTCATGCAGTTTCTGTCAACAACCGGGCAATCAGACCGTATTTATCGAGGCGGAAAGGCAAACCATCTCGAAGGTGGTGTTCGAGTTGATGCTTTCGCATGGTGGCCAGGCGTCATAAAGGCAGGCACCACGGCCGGTGATCTCATTCACGTAAGCGATCTGTTTACTAGCTTTGCGCGTATCGCACAGGCCACTGACCATATTCCGCGTGATCGAATCATCGACGGAGTAGATCAAGCCCCCGTCTTTCTGCTGGGTGAAAATCACGGTCGGCGCGACTACGTCTTCATCTATGAAGGCCCCGTGCTGAAGTCCGTCGTGAAGGAGCACTACAAATTGCACGTTCCTGCACCTGGTCAAAATCCAATCGCCGCCCCGATTTTCGATTTGCTGCGTGATCCTCGCGAGGAACGCGGCCTACATTCCGCAAATTCGGCTCGCTATGGCGTATGGACTGCCGCCAAATTCGTGGAGATGCTGCAACGACATATGGTCATGAAGATGAAGTACCCTGATCGCCCCAGCGTTCGCAGCAAACCATACACAGGCATCACGAACTTGCGACCAGAGACCGTCTCACTCAGAGACACGTTTATGTCCAAGAACGCCATCCTCCTACAACCTAGGAAATGACCCATGACTGAATACGATGCAATTATCGTTGGCGCCCGCTGCGGTGGGGCGCCATTAGCGATGCTTTTGGCGCGAGCCGGTCACAAAGTATTGCTCGTAGATCGGATGGCATTCGGTACTGACATCATGTCAACCCACTTTGTTAAGCGGTCCGGCGCTAGCCTTCTCGAACAGTGGGGTCTACTCGATGCAGTAAAAGAGGCCGGTACGCCCGCCATAGAAACGCTGAAATTCTACATCGACGACACTAAGCTTGAGGGTACTGCACCAGCGCATGAGGGCGTAGCAACGGATTTCACGCCGCGTCGTTTCTACCTGGACAAAATTCTCGTGGATGCGGCGATCAGCGCAGGCGTTGAAGCTAGGGAACAGTTCACAGTGTCCGAGCTCTTGTATGAGAACGACCGTGTCGTCGGCATTAAGGGACGAACCAAGGGCGGCGATTCAGTAACAGAACGCGCCAAAGTCGTTATTGGCGCAGATGGTGTGCGTTCGTTTGTCGCAAAGTCGGTAGAGGCCGTACACTATGTCGATGCAGGGATTCATACCTGTGGTCACTATGCTTACTATAGTGGTATGCGAGAATCAGACAGTACAGCATCACTTCACGTATTGACCGACCAACGACGTTTTTACATTACGTTTCCAACCAACGATGACCTGGACATGTTGTTTTTATTCTGGCCAACGCAATTAGCGCAGCAAGTCAGGGCAAATTTGGATGGCGCGTTTGCAGAAAGCTTGAAACTGGTCCCTGAACTCGAATCGCGAGTACAATCTGCGACACGCGAAACACGAATCTCAGGTACTCATCTGCTACCCAATTTTTTCCGTCGAGCACACGGACCAGGATGGGCGCTCGTTGGCGACGCAGCACTCCACCGAGACCCCATTACGGCTCAAGGGATAACTAACGCATTTACCCACGCGGCCATTCTGGCAGAAGAGTTGGATGCAGCATTTTGTGGGCAAACCACTGTGGACCAAGCAACAGCAGCATACGACCAGCGCCAGTATGACAAACTTAAACCGATGTTTGACTACACCGTACATCTGGCGATGTTGCAAAAACTACCAGAAGAGATGCAACAAATGCTGCCAATGGTGGCTAGCGACCCTAACGCTACCAGCGCCTTTATTGGTGCATTTATGGGTAGTATGCCTCTCGATCAAGTTTTTCCACCCAGCCTGCTCGAGCGCTTTGCAGCAGATGTCGAGCGGGGACAACAGGAGCAAAGTTATGTCGCTTAATGAACAAGAGATTGCCAAGAAAGTACAATGGCTGGTCGACATCGAAGAAATCAAACAGCTCAAAGCCCGCTACGCGGCAGCCTGCGATGACGACTACAACACTGAAAAACTTGCTGCGTTGTTTACGGAAGATGCTGTGTGGGATGGAGGCATGATGGGTTACGCGGAAACTCGAGACGGCATCTGCGATTTTTTTGTCAACGCATCGACGCTTGTGGGTTTTGCCGTTCACGGCATTAGTAATCCAATCATCGAGATCGACGGTGACCGCGCGAAAGGACACTGGTATCTAGATCAACCCATGGCTATGAAGGGTGGCGAGGCGTGTTACTGGTACTGTGCGCAGTACCACGATGAATACGTACGCACCGATGAAGGCTGGAAATTCCAACAAGTGAAATTAACGGCGCGCGCATTTACGCCTTACGAAGTTGGGTTTGGCAAACAACTACTTGCCGACCTTCCGGTCTGACCCCGACTGTTATGGATATTCATTTCAAATCGTTAGCCGAAATCTCACGCCAGATCCGAGCCAGAGATATCTCACCCGTTGAACTGACTGAGGTCATGCTTTCGCGCATCGAGACCTTAGATCCTCAATACCACGCATATTCACGCGTTTGCACTGAACAGGCGCGTCAAGACGCGCTTGCCGCAGAAAAAGCGATAATGTCAGGCAATCATATTGGTCCTTTGCACGGCGTACCGGTTGCAGTCAAAGATCTGTTTCAGACTAGCGGTATTGCCACATCCTGCGGTTCGATCGTGATGAAAGATCGGATACCCACCGAGGATGCAACCGCAGTAACCAAACTGAAACAAGCGGGTGCCGTCATTTTGGGCAAGCTAAACATGACCGAATTTGCCCTTTCTGGTTACCATCCCGAGTTACCTGTACCTGTTAATCCATGGGGGCAAGATCGCTGGTCGGGTGTGTCATCTAGCGGCTCCGCTGTCGCGACCGCCACGGGCATGGCGTTCGGGACGCTAGGCAGTGATACCGGAGGTTCTATCCGTTTCCCAGCCGCAGTAAATGGCGTCGTTGGTATTAAGCCCACTTTTGGTCGAGTCAGTAAATACGGGGCATTTCCACTTGCCTACACGCTGGACCATGTTGGTCCAATCGCTCGCACCACTGAAGACGCCGCCATTCTGTTACAGGCGATCGCTGGCTATGACGCCAATGATCCGTTTTCCATTCGAGTACCTGTTGCAGACTATTGCGAGGACCTGAATAGCGGTATCCGAAGCCTGCGCATTGGTATCGACGAAGCCTATTGCGCAACTGATGCGCACCCCGAAGTAACGGAAGCTGTGTTGTCCGCGGCTCGCACTTTCGAGGGACTAGGTGCACAGCTTGTCCCTGTAAACATGCTTGGTGTTCTCGAAGTCTGTCCTTTCTGGGGTGCGGTTGTAGCTGCCGAGGCGGCCGTTGCACACCAAGGCCTGTTCCCGGAACAGGCCGACCAGTATGGACCTGTCTTTCGTTCCGCTCTGGAGGCCGCACCGCATATCAGCGCTAGTGACTACGCTCAGGCTCGTCTCGCTGCCACCAACACCAAGGCAACGTTTGAGAACCTACTCGACCAAGTTGATGTGTTGCTTTGTCCAGGTGCACCGTTACCCGCGATGCCGCTAGAGCAATTTCCCCCTACGCAAGTTTTGCCACCTGAAGCCGTAGCCTCCTTTGTTGGTTTCACGGCGCCAATGAATTTCTCAGGCCATCCGACGATTTCGATACCGTGCGGTTCGAGCTCTGACAATCTACCTTTGGGATTACAGTTGGTAGGAAACTACAACGCTGAAGCCAAATTAATCACCGCGGCACATACTTTTGAACAAGCGACAGATTGGCACAGGCGCAAACCGCCCGCTAATTCATAACCGGAGACTACCAATATATGGCTGAGCCCAATCTTATCGAACGTACTCAGGTGTTTTACGAACTTTTGTTGAGCGACTTTGCGACGGTACAATCTGATTACCTTGCAACCAACTTCACCTGGGAAAATCCACTACCTGACAATATCCCCTTTGGCGGGACGTATCAGGGTGCCGATGGGTTGTTGCGTTATCTCACCGAGATCAATGCGGCTATCGAAATGAGCCCATTGCACTTTACTGACCTAATCGCAAACGAATCTGTTGTGGCTGCCGTGGGTGTGGAGGAGGACACGCTTGTTCGGAGCACGGGCAGACGTTATACGATGCCGTTTGTACATGTCGTCCGTTTCGAAACGGACGGAAGAATTTCCCATGTCCGAGAATACAACGATACCCGTGAAATGGTCGCCGCGTTTAACGTTTGATTGACGTTGGATGCAACAGGCACTTTCGGCGGTACTGCCAACAGCGGCCATTGCAGCGAAGTCGGGTCCTGCAACCGATCGCATAATCTCAGGGTAAGGATCTGGCTCGTCATTCTGATGTGGCGTCTAAATGGTACCGTCAAATAAGCTGCCATTCACCTGGAGCAGTGTTCATGAAGAGATTCCTTTCCCACTCCTCTTTTCCTGCACAATGTAAAAATCTGTGACGCCTAAACATACCACCCCGATTACAATGAGCGCATTGGTTCTACCAATCTGGTTTATCATAACGAGAATTGACACCAGTAATACCAGGATAATAGCGAGCCCTGTCCACAGGCTCGAGCGTTCAGTATCGTTCTGCCAATCCTGTTTGAATTGTCTTAGCACGCTCAGGATTGGTTTCGTAAAAATA
>LWDU01042540.1_pt1 | contig 39518 bp, 29 predicted proteins | sample 727161 | NCBI WGS metagenome assembly LWDU01 (sample SAMN04566230, study PRJNA314399) | hydrothermal vent metagenome | isolation source: deep sea hydrothermal plume seawater | place: Mexico: Gulf of California, Guaymas Basin | collected 2004-07-11
ATCGGTGCCACCATCTCGCTGACCTTCGGAGGATTCTGGCCATATAGGCACCCTGGAGCGCATCGAGTACTTTTCACAGATGACGACCTTCACCTCCATCGAGTTGGAGAACAGCACATGCGAGAACTTCAACGCTACGCAGTAATGAAAGATTCTTGTGTCAGGTATGGCAAGTTGGTAGCATTGTTAGTTAATATGACAGTTACGATTTGCTTCAGGATGGTGGAAATACTACGGAGTTTTGTCACGGGTCGGGATAGTATTCATCAATTAGTTTATTGCTGTAGAGAAGACCAAGTTACAGGTGAGCATATTGAACTGGCGCAAGGTAACAGCGGCGTAGGGCCATAATATTTCGTTTCTCGTGCGACTCTCTCCTGGTGAATCATTGGATTACAGTTGGAGTGTCATAATTATCATTTGCGGAGGTTTATCATGTCCATCAACAGAAGAGATCTTCTGAAGGGTGCGTTGGCGGCTGGTGTCGTCGGAGCCACCAAGCCAGTCTTTGGCCATCGTTACTTCAAGGCGGGGATGTTTGGCTACGAGCCCTTTACCCAGCCCTTCTTCAAGCCACCAGTCATCCACAAGGGGACATCGCTGGATCCGATGCCAGGGACTGCCGAAGCCTCGCTCGGCTCAGATGCTGTTTATCATGGAATCGCTCCCGAGTATTACCCCTCACATCCGGCGCACCTTCCCGATTGGGATACCCTGCCCGAAAAGTACTGGGAACTGGAAGCGGTGGAAGGAGCCTGGCAGTTCTTTCCTGGCGTCGACACGCCCGCCTTTGCTTACCGTGGAAAGCCGGGAACCGCATCGGCGACGCCGCCCAGTTTCCCTGGGCCGACCCTCCTGGCTCGCCATGGGGAACCCACGGTGGTGCGGTATTCCAATCTGACTTCGGTGGAGACTTCGATCCACCTCCATGGAGATCATGGTCCGGCGCACTCTGACGGGTCGCCTGATTTCTATGTTCTTCAGGACAAGACCCGCGACTATTACTATCCCAACATCGGACCTCGGTTGAACGCCTCTCCAGATACGCCTTACCCGGCAACGGTAGAGGAGGCAGGGCCGTTCGAGTTGGCACACTTGCCGACCACAATGTGGTACCACGATCACGCCATGGACATTACAGGTTTCAATGTGAATCGAGGCCTTGCGGGGTTCTATCTGTCAGAAGATGACCTCGAGGTACAGCATCAGCAGAGTGGGTTTTTACCGAAGCTCTACGGAGACTTCGATCACGTACTTGCACTCAAAGATTTCAAGTTCAATAGCGACGGCACGCTGGCGTACGACCTGCTCGATCACAACGGTCACATCGGCGATGTCAAAACTGCCAACGGCCGAGCGCAACCCTACATGGATGTGTACCGACGCAAGTATCGCTTCCGCATCCTCAACGCCTGCAACGCCCGGTACCTGCATCTGCGGCTCAACAGCAGTAAGGGGGAAGATCAGGAAGATGGCATTCCCTTCCTGATGATCGGTAAAGACACCTGGGAGATCGAAGAAGCGACCGACCTGGAGAGCTTCACCATCTGCCCCGGGGAGCGTTTCGATGTGATCATCGATTTCAGCCAGTTGCCTGAAGATGTCGATACCTACTACCTGCAAAACATCATGCACCAGACTGACGGTCGTAAGCCGAAGGGCATCCGCCCCGACAAGGAACACGCACCGTGGATGCAGTTTCGGCTACTCGATGGCGATCCACCTGGACCCCAGGAGATGGAAGGGGTCGAGAACGGTGTCTATTCGGTGAGCGCCGGGGATACGGTCAGGGAATATCACGCCTACAGCGACGATGAAGTGGTGGCCACCCGGCTGTTCGAATTCTCGCGAAAGAACGGTGCCTGGGTTGTCAACTCCAAGTACTTCAGTCCACGAAGAACCGATGCTGTACCGCTGCTCAATAGTTGTGAACGATGGATCTTCAAGAATGGCGGCGGAGGTTGGTTCCACCCGATCCATGTCCACCTCGAGGGAGTCCAGGTGCAGAGCATCGATGGAAAGGACAGGGACCACCCGGATTTCCCGGTTCAGTACCGGTGGAACACCGACCTGATCAACCTGGAAGGCGGAGAAGAGGCGGTGTGCTTGATGAAGTTCCGCACCTTCAAGGGCCCCTTTGTCTGTCACTGTCACATCATCGAACATGAAGACATGCGCATGATGTTCACCTTCGATCCGCGTGAAGCGGGCGAAGAGAGCATGAATGACGGTATTCGAAATCACGCCTGGAACGAGGAAGCGGCGCTGCAATCTGGAATGCCAACTGGCTGTATCGATCCACATCACTTGCTCTTCGACCACGAACAGACCCTCGCCAGCGGTGAAGTGGTCGGGCCCGGGGACGTACCCCAGCTGGAAGAAGAAGGGGTCGGCTTCCCCGGCGATTTCCACGATGATGTTTGTGAACCCGACAGCGGAGACTGGGACCCGGAAGGGGGCCAGTTGACAACCGATTCTCCGATGCCCGAGGAACAGGAAGATCGGTAAGCAGTGCGTATTGTTCTTGCCCTGATCCTGTTATTGAACACTTGTGGATGCGTTGGTATTCAGCGTGCCGTGGAAACTTCTGCGACCATCGAGGACAACCTCGATGTGTCGCAGAAGGAACTTCCCTTCATCGACAAGGGAGCACGGGCAAAACCGCACTCATCGCCAAGCGGACGCTACTCCGACAAGTTCCCGGATACTGTTCTCATCGATCATCAGGGGAATAAGCACCGTTTTTATAGCGATCTGGTCAAGAACCGTATCGTCGTCATCCAGTTCTTCTACACCACCTGCTCGGGTATATGACCCGGCGTCACCCAGAACCTGGTCAAGGTTCACAAGCTCTTCGGTGATCGCATGGGTAAGGATGTTCTCTTTCTTTCCATCTCCATCGACCCGGATGAGGATGATCCCGAGACTCTCGCTCTCTATCGCAGATATGGAGGTAGCGACTGGGAAGGCTGGCTCCATCTCACCGGAGATTTCGATGAGATCGAGACGCTGCGATGGGTGCTGGGGGCTTATGACCTCGATCCAGAGCTCGACAGCGACAAGACCGAGCATGCCGGCAATGTCACCTTTGGTAACGACAACACCAACTGGTGGGCGGCGGTGCCGGCACTGATCGCGCCGGAGGAGGTCGCCGATGCGATCATCCGCATCGCGGGCAATCCGGTGAAGCAGCCGCGCTGATCCTCAGCCGCGCTGATCTTCAGCCTTCGAGCAATGCCAGCGCTTCGCTTGCCGCTCGACGCAGCACCGGATTGGGATCATCCGCTGCGATGTTTCTGAGTGCATCCAGCGCCGGTGCGGTACCGTTTCGACCGAGAGCCCGCACTACATCGAGTCGCTGCGATGATATGGTCCAATCGAACAGTTCGGTCAGCATCAGCGCCGATTCCGCCACCGGGATGTGGCCCAGGGCGAGGATGATCTCACGATCGCGAAACGAATCTCCCGACCAGTTGGCGATTCGCTGGCGGTAATAGGGTAGCCAGTCGGCGACCAGCTGCGGGTCGCGCCCCTCGTGGAAGCCTAGAATCATCGTTGCCGCTTCTCCCTCGAACAGTTCCTTGCGCAGATCCGCCAGCAACTCGCCGGGTGCCTCCAGCTGGGCAAGATGGCCCAGGTAACCGAGCACTGCGATTTCATTGTCGGAGTATTCTCGCATCAGGTTACCGCTATAAAAATCAGGACTCTTCCACAGTGGTGAGTCGAGATCACCACCGTTGAAGGCATCGGCGAACTGTTCGTAGAGACGGTCCACCTCACTGAAGTGGCCGCCGGCGATCAGATCAAACGCCAGTTGCCAGATGGCCTCGAGGTCCTGCTCTTCGATGGCCTGTTCGAGAACCCGCTGGGCGCTCGCTGGCCCGACACCGCTATCGGGCCGTGGATCGGTTCGCTGTGACTCCGTATCGCCCATCACCAGCTCGACCGAGTCTGGCTCTTCGAAACCGGATGCGTTCGAAGTGGGGTTTTCATCCTTGCGGTTCGCTGCGGCGTTTCCTGTGGCAGCATCCGGTTGCGCTACAGATGGCCCGGTATCACGCTCGGTCCGAGTTTCATCGGAGGGAAAACGGAAAACCAAGAATCCCAGAATCATCACCAGCAGTGTCAGAAAAACGACCAATCCACGCAAGAGATGTCCCTTTCAACGGCTTCAGTCCAGTCCGCGGTGATGTCGATACAACGGGGGGAGAGAAGCGCAATCGGTGTATCCGAACAGTTGAAAGCAACTGTCCAGTGATCACCGTCCAATTTCTCCTTGTTCACATCATCTATCCTACAGTATTCACGGATCTTGCTGAAATGTCCTGCGCCATTGCACCGAGTTGCACAAGTATCTGGATGAAGTAGCACCGAGAGCAGGCTGCGGGGGCACTGCTGCTGTACTCCATGCTGTACTCCACATAATAATGGACTTCGCCGAAGGGAGAGCGGTAGCATGATCGCTTCCACTGTGAAATGAGGTCCTCGTGAAACTCTTCGTTCCGCTGCTCATTGTGGCGCTGCTTGTGCTTCTCTGGATGATGTTTGATCCAGCAGATCCGGGTCCCTTCACCGACCCCGGCCCTTCTCCACAGGACCAGTTACAGATCGAAGAAAACACTGGTGTTGACGATAGTGCTGACCGATCTGCTCACACCAGTTCTGCTGGTTCCACCACCTCGCAATCCAAGAGGGGTGTCGAAGTTGCGCCCTGGTACATCTCGGGACGAGTCGTGGATGAAGATGGCAACCCAGCCATTTTTGCCAGTGCTTCTCTGGATCTGGATTTCCAGCCACTGGTGGAGTGCGACAGTGACGGTCTGTTCATGATGGAGGTGGAAGCCGGTTTCGTGGGAGATCTGTTTATCCATTGTGATAACGATCGTCGCTTGCAAGAGGAATTGCCTTCGCTGGTGGGACAGGTGGTCACCGATGTGAGAGCGGATGCTGAGGATCCCAGGCGCTTCATCGTGACCCTTACCGAAGGGTTGCACATCGACGGAATCGTGATCGATGCAGAGGAGCGCCCGGTCTCTGGTGCTGCTGTTTTCTCCGGAGCCACGCGCAGCATCTCCACCGGTTTCATCATCATGGGAACTTCCTCGAAGGAAGATGATCGTATCTGGCCCGAAACGACCAGTCGAACAGATGGAACCTTCACGCTGTCCGGGATTCCTGTCAGGGATTACAGGCTTTGGGCGAGCCGATTGGATCATGCAGAATCAGAGCCCGTCAATGTTACCCCTGGAACCCCGGAGGTGATTCTCAAGCTGCGTAAACAGTGCATCCTTCGCGGCGTGGTGGTGGATGAACGAGGTGCCCCTCAGGATGTTCCGGTGAAACTGTTCAGCGGACTCGATGCCGAGGAGTCCAACCATGCTGCTCGGCGAGGCGAGGGATCCTTGCTGGCCGAAGAGAATTCCAACAACCCAAAGGTGGGTCAATTCGAGCTCTACACCGGGACGGTCGGGATGCATCAACTGGTGGTGGATTCATCGAAGTTTGTCAGGGCGAGTCGATTCATCGACCTCAAACCCGGAGTGAATGATGCCGGTGAACTGGTACTGAAGTCTCCGGCACTGCTCCATGGCAGGGTGGTAGATCACCGAGGAGTAGCAGTTTCCGGGGCTACTTTTTTAGGAACGGGGAGATCGCAGCCGGGATTCATCGCCATCAGCGAAGATGATGGGACCTTTGAACTGCGGATCGACCCGAGCCAGTCGCAGGACCGAATGATGATGATCTCTCATCATGACCATCCCGATACCCGACTCGATGTTTCTGGATACACGGTAGGGGATCAATATCTCGGCGACGTGGTGCTCAAGGAGGGGCTGACGATCCGTGGAGTGGTGCTGTCTCCCGATACGATGCCGGTCAAGGGCGCCAGAGTGAACCTTCGACAATTGGCGCTACCGGGTGCCGAAGAGGAAGAGCAGGGATTCACCTTCACCTTTGGCGGAGCCAACGGGCTGGTCATGGAAGCAGCATCTGACGGTGATACGGTGCAGAGTGCCACTACCGATGCTGGCGGCGAGTTCTCCATCGTGGTGGAAAATCGCGGTGACTACGAGATCGATGCCGAGGCGGTGGGGTATGGATCTTCAGCAACTGTTGCTCTTTCTGTACTTCGATCGATCGAGGGTGTTCGACTCGATCTGGCCACCGTCTTTGTCATCGAAGGACGAGTCATCGATGATCTGGGTGCGCTGGTGGGAGGGGTTCGCCTGACGGCAAGAAAAGCGGTCGCTCCAGAGAATCAGTTTCTCGCGATGTTGGGCGGGGGAGCAACAGGAGATGGAATCCGAACGACCAGTGCCCAAGATGGTTACTTTCGATTCGAGGTTTCAGAGCAGCTACCATATCTCATCGCTGTCACGGAAGGACAGCACTGGAATTCTCTAGAAAACCCCACAGTCGATGCGGGAAACCTGAACGCACAGGTTGTGGTGACCGAGGGTGGGAGAATCGAAGGCACGGTGGTGGATTCCATCACGCTCCAACCAATTACTTCATTTCAACTGGGGCGTGGTGCGTCGTCGACGGGCAATGTCATCTTCTTCGGTGAAGGCTCTTCTGGTGTCGAGTACACACATCCAGATGGTTTTTTTGACATCATCGGGCTGTCGGGAGGCTCTCATCGAATCACGATCGAGGCAGAGGGGTACGTGAAGGAGACAGCAGAGGTCGATGTAGAACTGGGATCCACCACTTCCGTCACCATTTCACTGCAACCTGGTGCAGCCATCGCCGGACGGATCGTGGATGTCACAGGGGAACCGCTGGAAGGGGTTCGAGTCTCGGTCTCGAGACCCGGAGAAGAACCTGAGCCGCAACATAATACTTCGATCAGCATCTCTTTTTCGACGGGTTCAGGAGGTGTCATTGAACTCGGCAACAACAGCGGATTTCGAACCGATGAAGAGGGAAATTTCCTTGTCGATGGCATCGATGCGGGGGACTGGCAAGTTCGCGCCACGAAATCAGGTCATGAAACACAAGCGTTCGAGGTGCGGGGGACGACTCCCGGAATCATCACTGATTCGGGAACTCATACCCTTTATCCCGAGGCTCCCGCTGATCCTTGATGGATCCTGGGAGGGAGAGATTCGCTAGCTTTCGTTCCTGGCCTTGCGGCCGGCGCGACGGCGGTCTGATTCCTTGAGCAACTGCTTGCGGATGCGAATGTTGGCGGGAGTGATCTCCACCAGTTCTCCCTCAACGACAAATTCGAGCGCTTCTTCTAGCTTCAATCGTTTGAGCGGCCGGACGTTGGTACTGTCGTCCTTGCCGGATGCTCGTACGTTGGATAGTTTCTTGGTGCGCACCACGTTCACTTCGAGGTCGCGATCGCGGCTGTGTTCTCCGACCACCTGACCCTCGTAAATTTGATCCCCAGGTTCGATGAAGAAGGTGCCACGATCGTACAGAGCATCGAGACTGTAGGGGGTGGCCTGTCCCGTCTCGACGGCGATCAGTGAACCTGAACTCCTTCGAGGGATTGGGCCCGCCTTGGGGCCATGCTCGAGATAACTGTGATGCGAGATGACTCGTCCTGCGGTGGCTGTGAGCAATCGCGTACGCAAGCCGATGAGACCACGTGCGGGTATCTTGAATTCCATGTGCACCATGTCACTACCGGCTCTCGATGTCATGTCGATCATCTCGGCACGTCGTTCGCCGATCAAAGCCATTGCTGATCCTTGTGCATCGATGGGGCTTTCCAGCACGAGGTGTTCGAAAGGTTCATGCCACTTGCCGTCGACCAGACGTTCGATCACACGAGGCATACCCACACACATCTCAAAACCTTCACGACGCATCGTCTCCAGCAAGATGCCAAGATGCATCAGTCCACGGCCTGAGACGAGAAACTCCTCGGGGCGGTCGCCCTGGACCACCCGAAGCGCCACGTTTCGCTCCAACTCCTTGTCGAGTCGATCCTTCAGTTGCCTCGAAGTGACATACTTGCCGTCTCTGCCGACAAAGGGCCCATCGTTGACCCGAAAGGTCATGTGGAGGGTTGGTTCATCCACTCGCAAAGCCGGAAGTGCCATCGGTTCTTTGGCACAGGCGATGGTGTCACCGATTTCGATGCCATCGATGCCGATCACCGCACAGATGTCGCCTGCCTTGACCTGTTGGACCTTTTTTCGACCGAGCCCCTCGAACAGATGGACCTCCTGGGCCCGAGCAGTTCTCGGCGCTGTATCCTCCGAAAGTACCTTGATCTCCTCCGCTGCGGAAAGAGTGCCGGCTGCGATGCGACCAATGGCGATACGACCGACGTACTCGGAGTGGTCGAGAGTACTGACTCTGAGTTGCAGAGGTGCCTCGACCTCGACCGGTGGAGCGGGAACGTGTTCGATGATGGCGTCGAAGATCCTTTGCAGATCAAAGCGCTCTCCATCCACCTCTTCCGAGCACCAACCATCGCGACCAGAGCAGAAGAAGATGGGGAAATCGAGCGCATCGTCACCTGCTTCCAGGCTCACCAGCAGGTCGAAAACCTCGTCGACAACTTCAGCCGGGCGTCCGTCCACTCGATCCGCTTTGTTGACGATCAGCATCGGAGTGAGGTTATTTTCCAGCGCCTTTTGCAAGACGAATCGGGTCTGTGGCATCGGGCCGTCGTAGGAGTCCACCAGCAGCAAGGCTCCATCCGCCATCGAAAGGACCCTCTCGACCTCGCCACCGAAGTCGGCGTGACCGGGAGTATCGATGATGTTGATGCGGTAGCGGATATCTCCGCGCTCAACTTCGATGGCACAGTTCTTGGCGAGGATGGTGATCCCCCGCTCTCGCTCGAGAGGATTGCTATCGAAGATCAGGCCGTGTTGTCCTCCTGCGAGGCGGTCGAGTTCCTCGTTACGAAACATACCTGATTGGTAGAGGAGGCTGTCGACCAGCGTCGTCTTGCCGTGGTCGACATGGGCGATGATCGCCACGTTTCGAATCTGTTCCTGCATCGGAAGACTGCTCTCACTCTCTTTGCCCTGCCAGGGCCGGAAGTGGTGAACTGCACACGCTTCCGTGGATTTGAATTCTAGCGTCGAATCTCGATTGTGGAAGCAAACCGGAAGATGATGGCGAATAGAGTTCAAAATACTCAGGGGTCGTTTGGGGTTGGTCCTTACGAATTGAGAGCGCGGGACAGGATCTCGATGTCTTCCTCGAACGATTCCGGGGCCAGGGGACCGAAGGAGAAGCGGAAGAAGTTGCGCAGAGGTGATTGCTGATCGAGGCGCCGCATATCGCAATCGGAACCTCGCAGGATGGCTGCACCCTCGGCAAAGAGCCGAGAGTTCAGTTGAGCAGCGTTGATGCCATCGGGGAGCTGGCACCAGTGGTAGAAGCCACCATCGCCGGTGAAGAGGCTCAGCCCCATATTCTCAAAGGCTTCACCGTATCGCTGGCGCTGCTGGCCATAGAAGGCGGGGATCGCTTTTCGCACCTGCTCGATACGACGCGGAGCCATCAATTCGAGTGCGTAGCATTGCGATGGATGAGAGACCCCACCCATGCCAAACGTTGAGAAGTTGCCGAGGACTTCGATGTGGTGCTTCGCTGCAATCGCCCAGCCGATGCGAATTCCAGGAGACTGCAGCCCTTTGGTGGCGGCACCGATGACGAAGATGTTGGTTTGATTGATGTCATCGATATGAGCCAGTGCACTGACCGGTGGGTGATGAAACATTTCGTAGGCTTCATCGATCAACAATCCGCAGTTGGGCGTGCTCGCGGCAGCGACCAGTGCTTTGAGGTCTGCACCGGTGCGGGTGATGCCGGTTGGATTACACGGGTTACTCAGCAGCATCATGGTTCGTTGGTGCGATCCTGGTGATGTGTAACTGTCGATCGATGGACAGAATTGATTCTCGATGTCGCTATCGACCAGTTCGTAAGGCACAGAAAGACCTTCAAGGATGTCGAAGTAAGGGGTGTACTCGGTCGAAGCAATTTTGACACCGATGCCCTTTTCGAGAAATAGCAGGGTCGAGAGAAGGGCTGGGCGTCCACCGGCAAAAACCATCACATTGTCTACATCGATGGAAGCGCCGTAATGCTCGTTGTAGTAGCTGGCGATTCGTTCGCGCAGTGCGGGTAGTCCCCATGCTTTTGGATAGCGCAGATCCTCCGAGGAGACCGCGACCGAAGAGGGCAATTCAGGCCCACCAGGGATCGGTTTGGTGAGGGGGAACCCCTGACTCCAGGGATGAGTGTCTGGTGCTCCCATCGGCTGACCGAAAGCAGCCTGAAACGCGTAGAGTGTCTGGTAGATGCCCATCGGCGCGGTCGGCTTGAGGAAGGTCGGCCCGCTACCGGTGGTCGAGTCCTCACGTAGAGATCCAGGAACAGTTGTCGTGGAATCGGTCACCGGATACCTCGCTGCTGCTACTCCATCCGGAGTGCAATTCACTGTCATCCAAGAACAAGATTACGATTTAGATGATGGGCAGTCTGCCACAGGAAAAGCCACAGAGTGAGCAATATTTGGTAAGTGTTCCTGGCTGTCAGGTGAGGCTGTCAGGGAGGCGGCCCACTCACGAGCGCAGATGGAATTTTACTGCGGGTCCGATGATCCTGGGGAGCCCTGTCGCACTGCAGAGGGGAGACGGTACGAACGGTGACTATTGCGTGTGAGCTCGAGCAACCGGGTCAGTTTTGCGACGATTTGAGGTTTCTCCCGGTAGCGGTTGATCTGCTCTGCTGGATCGTCGCCCAGATGGTAGAGCTGTCCGGCGGGAGCATCTGCTGGCACCTTGTAACGGCTAAAGCCGCCCGATCCCTTGCCGAGAATCAACTTCCAGTTTCCCTGTCGGATGGCAAAGAGACCATTGCCGGAATGATGAATCAGATGGTCGTGAATCGGCCGATGCGTTTTCTTGCCCTCGAGTGCGGTCAGGATGTCGAAACTATCCTCGGCGCTTTCTTCGGGGAGAGAATGACCCACCAGGGTGGCAAAGGTACGCATCAGATCGGTCAGGATGATCGGCTCACTGGAGACTTCCCCTGAGGGAGTTCTGCCGGGCCAGCGCACGATGAAAGGCACCCGGTGACCCGCTTCCCAGGCATCTGATTTCATGCCGCGCCAGGGTCGCGATGGATCGTGTCCGAACTCTTTCACCGAACCGATGGGCCCACTCATGTCGATGCCGTTTCGCTGCGGCGATCCGTTGTCACTGGTGAAGATGACGAGGGTGCGCTCAGCGGTACCGGTTCGATCGAGTGCAGAAAGAACTTGACCCAGCACCCAGTCGACCTCATGTACGAAATCTCCGTAGATTCCCGCCTCGCTCTTGCCGGCAAAGTGCGGCGATGGGGCGATGGGCGTGTGCGGAGCGGTCAGCGGAACGTAGAGAAGGAACGGTTGCTCGGGGTGCTTTGCACGCTCCTCGATGAAGGCGGCCGCTTGCTGGGCCAGAGTTGGAAGCACTACCGACAGATCCCATCCAGCCAGTGTCGGCCCGGCGTGGCCGAACATTCCCTTGGGCTTATCGACCGCTGGAATTCCGACGGTGCGATCGTTCTGGATGAAGCAGCGCGGCGGAAAATTGGGAACATCATCACCGAAGTAATAATTGAAACCGCGAGAGGTGGGACCACTGGCGATCGGGCGCGAGAAATCGACTCGTTTTCCCAGCGGCACTCTCTTTTTGGCTGCGATGGAGACCCCATCGAACTCATCGCTGACATGGCCGTCTGCATCGATGGGCCAGTCCCAGCCCAGATGCCACTTGCCGATGCACGCGGTGTGATAGCCGTGTTGCTGGAGCATCGCCGGAAGCGTCAGTCGGTCCTGCTCGATCAGTGGTAATGACCACGGCCACAGGACGCTACGTTTCAATTTTGTTCGCCAGGCGTAGCGCCCGGTCAGCAGACCGTAGCGAGTCGGCGAACAGACACTCGACGGAGTATGAGCATCGGTGAAGCGCAGTCCTTCGGCGGCGAGGCGATCGATGTGTGGAGTCGGGATCTTGGACTGATCGTTGTAGCAGCCGGGATCACCGTAGCCGAGATCATCGGCCAGCACGATGACGATGTTGATGGGTGGATCCTTCTGTACGGCAGCATCATCGACAGCTGAAACAAGAGTCAGCAGTAGCATCCCCGTCAACATCGAAGTCACCTCCAGGTTATTGACGACTTCAGTCGGAAGCGGTCTTTCGAATCAGGGTCATGCCCATGTCGTGGCCATGGCCGTGCTCGTCCTCTTCGATCTCCCAGCCGTATTTCCAGTGGCCCCAGAGCAGGTCGTCGACCTCGAGTTTTGACTTTCTGATATCGGAGACGAGATCGCCGTAGTGGATGGAAGAGTCGAGATGGATCACATGGTAGGTTCGGCCACCGATGAGTAACGAGTCCTCGATACTGACCTTTTCGATGGCACCGAGCGCAGCGATCACCTCGCTGGTCTTTGCCCCCTCCTTCGAGGAGAGACTGACCCCCATCATCTGGCTTTTGAGTCGCCAGAGGGTTGGGTCGACCTTGAACCCGGCCAGCGTTATCGCCTCTGTCACTTGCTCAAGTCTCAGCAACGCCTTGGGCCCCCCGCCACCGCCGTAGAAGAGCAATCCACCATCTTTGACCTCTGGGTGGAGGAAGTTCCTGTCGCCAAGGACTTCATGGAACGCTTCTTCCAGTGCCGGAAGCGAGTCCTCGCTGATGCCCACGACAGGAATGGTGAACATGAAGGGGCCGAGCACCACCGGGGAACTGCCCCAGCAATAGCCGACGCAGATGACGGCCATGGAGATGATCAAGCTCTTCATGATGGGTTTCCTTTTACGGGTGCTGATGATGGGATTGTTGATTCTTGATCATCAGTTCCCCTGCAAGTCTCCTTCTGCCAGGGTGAGAGAGCAACTGCCAAGCGGCCGAACATCAACACTGCGGTGCAGATTGCTCGCAATCGACCGGGTCTGGTGTCTGATCGTCACCACAGAAAGTGAATGGCGGTGGTGGTGGTGGGGAACCAGGAATGAAGAGATACATGACGGTGTAGATCGGGTCGGCGATGTTGACGGTCCCATCGTCGTTGGCATCCAGTGCATCCCTGCAATTCCCCAGTGGACCACCGGTGAAGAGTCCGCTGAGGCCGAAAACGACATCGGCGATATCGACCTCACCGTCTGCATTGCCATCGCCGCGCTTGAATCGTGGATAACCAAGAAGCTGTTCTGGCAACAGAGTGGCGCCTTCGAAGTAGAGCCAGTTTAAGTACGAGACTTGGCCGTCGACCACCTCACAGTAGTTGATCGCAGCGCTTTCTCCGGGGGTGCCACCGATGATCTGGTACTGGACGGTCGTGATGTGCTGCCCGACACCGGTGGGAATGGTGACTGCGCCCACACCATCAAGAATGCAGGCGACACCAGCACCACCCGGCTCGATGTACGTATCATAGAAAAAGATTTGAGAAGCCGAAGGTAACGACGATCCAGGATCTACATCGATGGGAAGCAATTCACCGGGATCGTTACAGATGGCGAAGCCAAACGATGCAAACAGAGAATACTCGGTTGTGATGCGGTGGATTGCGCTCACCTGGTCGCCGATTTCTTCAATGGTCGGAACTTCAACATGATAGGTGACATCAGGTGTCTGAGACTGAGCCGTTGACCCCACCCCGATCAAGGCAACGAGGACCATTGCAGAGAAAAACCCGAGTGATAGAGATGCATGTGACATGCTTATCATTGTAGCAAGGATGAAACTCGTACCTAGGGAGATCTTTCCTACCCGTATCAGAGTACCACTTCTGTAGGTAAAGGCCGTGAGTTGTAGGTAGACGCCATCGAATAGCCGTAAGCACCGGCGTTGAGGATGGCGAGAAGATGCCCCTCGCGCACTTCAGGCAAGGAACGCTGACGCGCCAGATCATCCTCTTCACAGAGACAGCCGCTGATGTCGATGAGATGTTGTGATCCCTCCGGATTGGAAATGTTTTGGATCTCGTGCCAGGCGTCATAGAGTTTTGGACGAAGCAGTTGGTGAAAGCCAGTGTCGACTCCGGCAATGATTCGGTCACCGAGTTGTTTGATGACATGCACCCGGGTCAGCAATGTTCCGCTCTCTGCAACCAGGTAGCGCCCTGGCTCGAACCACAGTTGAAGAGAACGCCCGGTTTCATTTTCAAACTGCTCGAGTGGTTTCGTCAGTGAAAGTGCTAGCGCATCCAGATCCGGATGATCATCTTCAGCTCGATAGGGGGGACGAATACCTCCACCAAGATCGATGGCTCTGACGCTCGGGAGCTTTCTCGCCAGATCGAGCAGCACCGCTGCGGCAGCGCCGAAGACTTGCTCGTCGAGAATCATCGAACTGGAATGGACATGAAGCCCCTCGACCCGGATTCCATGCAATTCGATCAGCCGCAGTGCTTCTGAAATCTGATCCCCGCCGATCCCGAATCGTGATCGTTGATACCAACCCGTGGCATCGCGGGGTGAACCCGGCATCACCAGGCCCGGATGCACTCTCAAGGTGCACGGCACATCACCCTGGTAGGCCTCACCCAGTTTTTCAAGATACGAGAGATTCTCGATGTTGAGTCTTACTCCCAGTTCGATGGCCTGCTCCAGCTCATCGAAGGGAACTCCGTTGGGCGTGAACAAGATCTGATGTGAATCAAAACCGATATCCAGTGCCAGACGGATTTCATGGATGGAAACCGCATCGATACCGAGATCGAGTTTCTTCATCAGGCTCAGTACATCGCGATTGGAGTTGGCTTTCATGGCGTAGTGAATGCGGTAATCAAAGGTAGAGAAGGCATCTCGAAACCGTTTCACCTGCCGGCGGATCGTCTGCTCATCATAGAGATAGAGTGGAGTACCGTGTTGATCGGCGAGAGCCTCAACATCGTGACCGGCCAACTGCCAGCGACCATCGATCAGTTGCATGTGGCTACTCCTTTTGAGAAGAGCGGATCATCGCACGGTACAAGCCCTGGAGCATCTGCATCGACAGTCGATCAGAGTCTGCAATCCTCAATGTATCCATGGCGAGACCGCTGGTTACCGGGTAGCCGAGCGGATGATGTCTGAATCTTCTCCATGTAATCGTTGGATCATCAGTTGTAGCTCGCTGATTCTGCGTTTCTGACGGTCAGTGGGATTCTGGATGTACTTTTGAAGGTGCCAGAAGGTCATGCCGTGAGCGCACCAACGCACCATCATCGGTAGTGATTCCACTTCCAGTGGGGTCAGGGTTCGCCTGCTTTGATAACCCTCGAGGAGTGCGCTGATCTGGTCGGGATCGGGATGACCGTCTTGATAGCCAAAGCCCAACAGGGTCATTCCGACATCGAAGAGCAGCGCATCGACGCAGGAATCCTCGAAATCGATCAGCGCAATCAACTTTCCATCGCGGAAAATGGTGTTGTCGGGGAACGCATCGGCATGCACGAATCCTCTGGGCAACTCGATCTGAAGAAACGACTCGATCTCCTCAGTCTCTTGCTGAAACTGGGAGTGAAACTCGGGGTACATCTCTAGCTTGTCAGATTTCGTGATCAGAAGCTGTTTGGCTTCATCGATGTCGCTCAAGGATCTGGATGAGTAACTGGCAGGGACTTCGAGTGTAGCGAGCAGTCCGATGGCGTCACCGACCTGCCTGGCACTATCGGGGGTTACCGAGGGTTCTTCTCCTACGATGAAGTCGTACATCATCACACGTTGGTCATCATGGAAGGTGATCGGGGTTCCGTCTGTACGAGAAATTGGATATGAAGCTGGAAAACCGGTGTCTCGGATCGAATCGAGAAAACGGGCTTCGTCGCGAATACGATCATCGGACTGGGTGCAGCAAAGCCGTGCCAGGAAGATGCCCTGGTCAGTCTCAATACGAAAATTCACATTGGAAAATCCGAGTGGAAGCCCGGTCATCTGTCGAACGATTCCGAGCTCGCAAGCATCGACTGCAACGCCGATCACTTCACGGATTCTGTCGTTCAAATTGGCGATTTCCGGCCCGGCCATCTGTTCCACGCCTCTCATCGGTGCAGGAGGACAGTGTATCTGAAAGAGCGGTGGCCAAGGTGGTTGAAGTGCTGGCGATTTTCTCTGAAATTCGGGTTTCTTAGGAACTCTTAACGGGTAGTCTTCGTGCTTGTCGATGTAGTTTTGTTTGTTCTCGGGAGGTTCCACATTCGCATCAAATGTACGCTGAGCGGCTATCTGCTGCTGCTGTTACTGCTTCAACTGTGTGCAGGCCCTTCCCTCTGGGCACAGGGCTGACCTGCCTGAACCAATCCAAACGCTCCCGATGCAGGGGCGCTGGGGTCCGGTCTGGGCTCCACCCGACATGGTACAGGCACCTGGCAATATCGAGTTTCCCTCACCCGGGGATTTGGCTTCGACGGTAGCCACGATGAAATGCACGGTGTCGACCCTTTGAGCGGCGAGGTTGTGGATGTGCCTCTCCATCGTCATGAAGTCACGGTCGACATCGCTCGTATACAGTTCCAACTCGAATACACCTTCGAAGAACCCTGGGCTATTCGTTGGCGTCTCCCCATCGAACAGAAATCGAGAACTTCTGCTCCAGCCAACGGAGTCCAGATCGAACAGATGGAACGAAATCTGCAAATTCATCATCCGAGTCAAACACTGAAGGGATTCGGTGATATGGAGATGCTGCTGAGCTGGCATAACCATGGTATGGGCAAAGAGGGTTCCCTCTTTTCTGCGGCAGCGGGTACGACGATTCCTCTGGGGCGTACCGAAGAGAATCCGTATCTAGCGGGGGAATCCGGCGAGGAGCATGAACACATCCAGTTTGGTAGTGGCACCTTCGATCCGATCATCGAAATGTTCTACAGCTTGCCGATCGGAGAAGAATCGAGCATCAGCGCCTACGCCCAGGGTCGTTTTCCAGGAAGTAGAAATGACGAAGGCTTTCGAGGTTCACAATCTCTTCAGGGCGGAATTGGTGCCATCACATCTCTCGGCGACTTCGGTCCCGGGGAGCAATCCTTCGGTGTATTGGGGTTGCTCTATCAGGATCTGGGGCGTGCCACATGGGATGGAGTGATCGATGTGAACACCGGTTATCAGGCTTTATCCGCCAGCATCGGAATCAGCTGGAAGGATGAAGAGTATCGCAACCGGACTCTCACCTTGATCTTGCCCATCTCCCTCGAGACGCCGAACTCCTCCGAGGGTACATACGAACCCGGTCCGGTCCTGTCGTTTGGGATCGGCTTCTAGCGAAACAGCAAGTCACAGACCTGTCACGATCTGTCGGATAGAATGATCTCCATGAAGATCCTGCTATTTCTCGTATCGATGACTGGCTGGCCCATCTTGCCAGCAGAAACCTTCGTCGACATTTCACCCGGTACAATTCCATTGGTCCTCTCGGCTCCCCATGGTGGCGTCGAAAAACCAGCAGGGGTTCCGGATCGCACCAGTGGAGTGCTGGTCCGCGATACCAACACGCGTGAACTGGCCCTTGAGCTGGCCGCAGAAATAGAGAAAGAAACCGGTGGAATACCGTTTGTCATCACCAACCGGATGCACCGCATCAAGATGGATCCCAATCGACCAGTCGAGGAGGCGACACAGGGCGGAGTGTTTGCTGCGATGGTCTATCGCACATATCACCATGCTCTGGCGGAGGCTTGTCAGCAGGCTCTGAATATTGGTGGAGGCGATGCGCTTTTGATCGACCTCCACGGCCATGCTCATCCGCAAGATTGGGTAGAGGTCGGGCATCTGTTGCGAGCCGCTGAACTGGCAGTGCCCGACGAAGAGCTCGAAGACTACCAGTGGATCCGAGGTCCCAGAAGTGCCGGTGCGTTACTTCAAGAGGTCGGAATCCAGGCCGTACCGTCACCGCAGTTTCCTCATCCAGATGGAAAAAAGTACTTCAGTGGTGGCCATATCACACGCCATTACCGCAAGAATGGAATGCGCACTCTTCAGTTCGAGTTGCCCTGGAGTGTGCGCAAGGAATCGGGTCGTCCTACCGGTGTGCCGGCATTGTCGGAGGCGATTACAGGCCTGATGCAGCAGTGGAAGATCGAGCCGAAGGTCAGCGAGAAAAAGGTATCGATCAGACCGAAGCGGCCCAATGTGATCCTTGTGATGACCGATGATCAGGGTTATGGGGATCTCGGATTTCACGGCAACCCGGTGATTCGCACCCCGAATCTCGATGCGCTTGCCCGAGAGAGTGCCCGCCTCGACCCCTTCTATGTCTCTCCCGTCTGTGCTCCGACTCGCGCTTCATTGATGACCGGGCGTAGCCATCAGCGTACTCGTGCCATCGACACTTACATCGGTCGGGCGATGATGGACACCGACGAGGTGACCATCGCCGAGATCATGAGGGATGCCGGGTATGCCACTGGCATCTTCGGCAAGTGGCACCTGGGAGATTGTTATCCGATGCGTCCTGGGGATCAGGGATTCGAAAAATCACTGGTGCATCGTGGCGGCGGCATCGGCCAGCCCTCCGATCCGGTCGGCGGTGAACGTAAATACACCGACCCGATCTTGATGGACAACGGTGTGGCGCGGCAGATGAAGGGCTACTGCACCGACATCTACTTCGATGAGGCGCTGAAGTTTGCCCGACAGGCGCACCAGCAGGACAAACCTTTTCTGGCGGTCATCACCGACAACTGTCCCCATGGCCCGTGGCACGATGTGCCGGCCGAGGAGATGGCACTGTATGAGGGGGTCGATCTTTCGGTCGCATCCTTCCCCCAGGAGAAGGGCGCCCCGCTGCGGGGGAAATGGAATCAGGACCAGGTGCGCCGTACCTATGCCATGATCACCAACATCGATGAGAACATCGGACAGATGATCGAGCAGATCGATGCGATGGGGATCGGCGAGCAAACGCTGGTCCTGTTTTTCACCGACAACGGTCCTGAAGGTCGCCGATTCGTCAGCGGTTATCGCGGTTCCAAGAGTAGTACCCTGGAGGGGGGCGTTCGTTCCCCTCTCTTTGCCCGCTGGAAGGGGCATCTGAAGCCGGGGGCTCGCACCGGAAGAGTGGCAGCCCACATCGATATCTTGCCGACGGTGCTGGAAGCGTGTTCGGTGCCGTTGCCGGATGGTTTGAAGATCGATGGGGTCAGTTTTCTGGCCGAACTGGAGAATCGACAAGTAAAGCGAGATCCGCGCACCCTCGTCATCCAGGCCCATCGTGGCGATGCGCCACTGCTCTACCACAACTTCATGGCTCGCGACGGTCGCTGGAAGTTGGTACACCCATCGGCCTTCTGGCGCGACACCTTCGAGGGGGAACCCAATTTTCAGCTCTACGATCTGGAGACTGATCCTTACGAGCTCGACGATGTCTCCGATGCCCATCCGGAGATCGTCACCCGTCTGCTCGGCGACTACGAAGCGTGGTTCGAGGATGTCTCAGCGGAGCGAGAAGATCCGTGGGCACCGCCGCGCATCATCATCGGAACCGAGCATGAAAAGATGACGGTGCTAACACGCCAGGATTGGCGCCATACCCATGGTCGTCCGTGGGGAAAGAACTCGAGAGGCCGTTGGCACGTTCACATCGAAAAGGCAGGGCCATACCGAATTGAGTGCCGTTTCTCTCCAGAAAAAGTACCGGGAGTGATCACGCTGATCTGTGGAGATGTCGAGGTTCGACAATCGGTATTGCCGACCACCAGAAGTTGCTCTTTCCGATCAGTGGAGTTACCAGTGGGTGATATGGAACTGGAGATTCACATCACTGAGGGGGATCAGATTCGTGGAATCCGTCAGGCGGATGTAGAGCTGATTCCTTCTGGATGAAGTTTCGGAAAAGGGCCCGTTTGCAACTGTCGGATCCTGGATCAGTCCTTCAGTTTTTTTAGCAGCCGATAGTGGACAGTGATTTCCAGTCCGCCGATGTAGGCCACTAATAGCGATGCCCACATTCCATATTTGAAGCGGATCCCTGGATCGTCGAGCTGGAACATGTTCTCCAGGGTCAGTTCAGGCATCGGCCCCGCTGCCAGCTGGACGCAGGAGTAGCAAAGGGCCACACCGCCTACCAGTAACAAGAGGCCACGCCGGATCTTGCGGCTGGACTGCTCGTGGAGTGCCTTCTTCAGCAGCTCCTTCTTCAGGATCAATTCTTCGGTGCAGGTGGTTTCCATGGAGCGCATCATTGCGGTTGGAAGGGCAACCATCCAGCACCAGATCGAGGAATTGGTTCAGGAATTGGGCCGGATGATGGTTCGAACCGCCTGCAAGGCAATCTTGCCAGCGAGCACAGGACACTGTTGCTGGCAGATGGTTTCGATCTCGGATGGTTTGCGTTCCTGGTCATCGAGCAGTTGCTCAGGAATCTCGACCCCGACCAGCTCCTTCTCCACATCGACATTCTTCAGTCCCAGCGTCTTGATCCGCACCGCTTGCAGGTGGCCATCGATCTGTTCCACCGAGAGGATTCGACTGACGGCACCGATTCGATCCTCCGGGGCCACCGTGTTGACATGAGATGATCGCTCGAGCACTTCATCGAGGACTTGTCTCAGTTCTCGATCACCGATGGCAAAGACCAGAGACTGAACAAATCCACCACAGACGACAATCTCCTCGCGGCCATAGCGTTGTGAATCCCAGTGGATCGGGTGGGTATTGCGATAGATGGTCGAGAGTGCGAGGTTTTCGGTCCAGCCGATGGGACGCACTGCAGGGTGCAGGATCACATCATCGGTGGAGAGGTCTTGCATCGGAGCGGCTGGAAAAGCCTCCACTGTCTGGAATCGATCGAGCAAGGTTTCGCCGATATCGGTGAAGTACCGGGCATGCTCGCCAGCATCTGAGCTGGCTTCTCGATCGACGGGAGCGGGAATCGGATCGTAATAGGAACGCTTCAGCAGCGAGAAGACGCGCTCGTCGCGCTGGTTGACCAGGATATGAGTGGTGTGGATGACGCTGGCATCACCGCGCGAGGTGTTTCCCATCCGGTCGAGTCGGGTGAAACTACGGAAGGTGTCTCCTTCTCGCACCACTGCCTCTTGCCGGGCGTTCTCCAGTCCGAGGTGATAGCGACAGGTTTGCGAGAAAGGCTCGACCGAGAAACAAAGGGTCATGTTGAGCAACATCGATGCTGGAATGGCGATCTCATCAAGTCCGCAGCCAGCGGCATACTCTGCGCTGGTCGAGATCCGGCTCGATGCCGGGAATGCCGATTGCCACATGGTGCGCCAACTGGAGTCGATGGTGACTTCGTGGGGACTCTCGAGAATCTCTCCAGGACACGCAGTCTGGAGATCCAACCCGTAATCGGGGAATCGACCTTGCATGGTGATCAAGCTGCCTCTCTGGACTCCTCCAGAATCTCGGCCATGATCTTCAATGCCATCTTGAGCATCGGAGAACCGATCATCTTTCCGTCCAGTTTGGCGATGGATCCCTGCTGATCAACGGCCTCGAGCACTCTTTTTGAGTGCTCGATCTGTTCCTGGGAGTAGGAGTATACCTCGAGCGCCTTGTGCATCTGGCGAGGGTTCAATGCGAAGCAGCCGTCGAAGCCGAGACTCTTCATCCGTTGGTTCTGTTGTTCGAACCCTTCGTTGTTGTCCAGGTCGAGGAACACCGAGGAGATCGCCGTCAGCTGGTGTGCCTTGGCCGCCAGCAGGATCATCTGGCGTGGGATCTCGACCGATTCTTCGCTGATCTCGGCACCGACCTCGAGGCAGTAATCGACATGTCCGAAGGAGAGCGCAACGTTGCGATCTGAAGCCGCTGCAATCTCCGAAGCTCGGAGTACCGCACCGGGTCGCTCGATCAGCGGCACGAATGCGTTGTGTCCTGCTTCCAGTCCCAGCATCTGCTCTGAAACAGTGACGATCTGCTCGACCTCGACGATATCGTTGGCGCAGTTGACCATCGGCAGCAGTAATCCATCGAGGTCCTGGTGAAGGCAGCTGGCGATGTCTGCGCACATCTCGGTCGGGTTGTCAGGTCCGTTGATCCGCAGCAACGTCTTGCGGCCACGCAGTGCGCCCGATTGGAAGAGCCGGTTGATCCGGGTGCGCTGTCTCGCCTTGTGCTCGGCGGCGACGCTGTCTTCCAGATCGAGCAGCAAGGTGGCGTTTCGCGGCAACCGACGGATTTTCTCGATGGCAGTGTCTGCACGGAGGAAGAAGAGGCTCTTGAGGGCTGAATGCCCGCTGAGAATATGCTTGGGTGGGTGGTTGGCTGAGTTTGTGATGGTGACCTCCGATTGAGGTCTATCCGACTTCTCGGACGGCTCGGACCGAGAATTTGCGAAGGTTATCGGCTCCAGATGGCTGAAATTGGCCAGTTGGGACGATTCATAGCAGATTCCCGCCCTCGTGTCAGAAATATCCAGGGATGTTCGCGTTCACCCGCAGAGCTCTCGCCAGGCCGAATCGCCGTCAGGGGCAGGTGTTACTGGCGCAGTCCAGGGCATCGCCAGTGGGGTCTGATCCGCACACCAGATTCGGTTCCGGGTGATCGGGTCCGCCGCTGAACAAGAAGGCCAGGAGGTAGACAGGATCGGAGATATCGATGGATCCATCATCGTTGTGATCGCAGGCATCGAAGCAAGTGATGGGACCGCCGCCTGAAAAGAGGACTGCCAGGTTGAAGATGGCATCGGCCAGGTTTCTGGTGCTGTCGGAGTTACAGTCGCCGCGCAGGAAGGAGGGTGTGGTGGGAAGCAAGACGACCAGGTCGTCTTCTTTCATGGCACCGGCACAGCAGAAGTTGGAGAAATCCACTTCGTTGGAGACTCCCAGCGTCTCGACAAAGTTCAGCCAGCTGCCGACACAACTACCCAGCGGTACTCCACCGGGAACCGTCGAGTAATTGGCCTGCAAGCCCTCGATGGCGAATGGGAAGTTGACAGTTTCTGTCCCTGTCGGCCCGAAGGTGATGTCCACGGTCCAGCCATTGGAGAGCAGATCGATCAGCATCAGATCCGGTCCGTTTCCGCCATTGATCGCTGAAAGATCTCCTGTAAGGGCGATGCTGTCGATTTGCAGCAGCGAAGCATCGTGGGCGACTCCCATCGAAAGTCCGGTGACCGAAGTCAGGGAGAGGAGAGCAGGATAGATGATCGGTTCGACGACCACCGATCCGACCCCGCTATCGATGTCGTAACTGCCGACCGATCGCGGAATCCGGTAGATCAAGCCAGGGTCGACGAACCCATTGAAGATGAAGGTGTCGAAGGTGATGGGGGGGTACTCCTGGCCACCGGAGAAAAAGGCGGACTCGACTGCCGGAGATGCGGGAGATGCGGGGCAGAACTGGATTTCTGAGTACTGAGGTCCGCTGGGGATCCAGTCGTATTCAATCATGTACAGGTTGTGATTGGCATCGGGGGTCAACGTATCTCCGCCGACGTTATCGATGATGCAGGTTGCCGTGAATCCACCGGGAAAAATCAACACATCGTGAAAGGCGGGAGGCGTGCCGAGATTGGCCAGAGACGATCCGAAGGAGAGGGCGGCGTACTCGCAACTACTCGGATCATGGCACAGGCTGATCGACCAGCCGTCGATGTTCGATCCGAACTGGCTGTCGAGTTCGACAGCGACGAGTGGTGCGGGCATGAACGGAGTCGAAGCCTTCAGGATGTACAGATCGGATGCCCTGGCGGATTCCGTGCCGATGGGAAGCAGCGCCATGATCAATACAGGGATCAGTAGCCCGCTGAGGAGTGCATTCTCTCGCTGAAGATTTAAGATGGGTAGCATCACCAGCACCGTCACAATCCACAGCGGGGGAACCTCGATTATACTACTGCCGCAGAATCGGCTCAATGGTGCAACTGTCGCCACATCGGGCTCTGGGGGAAGTTGGCGTGTCTCTCTCGCAGGAATCCGGGTTTCCCAGCGAGAATTGACTCGTGACCCGAGTCACTCTGGCACCTATTCTACCTTCAATACTCTGTAGAGGAGGACTCGATGCGTCACCTGATCCTGATGGTATTTGTCGTCATTTTCCCCGCCCTCGTGCTGGCGGATGCCCCGGCACCGGTGAAGGTTTTCATCCTTGCCGGCCAGTCCAACATGGAGGGCAAGGGGGCAGTCAACACCCTCGAGTACCTCGGTGAGGATCCCGAGTACGGTCACCTGCTCGCGGACATCCAGAAGGATGGCGAATGGATCGTCCGAGACGATGTGTTCATCGATTACCTCGGTCGAAGCGGTCCGTTGACGGTCGGGTATGGATCGAAGCCCGGACCCCACGGGCCCAGGATCGGACCCGAACTGGCCATCGGTACCGTGCTGGGAGACGCCTTCGATGAACCAGTGCTGCTGATCAAGACCGCCTGGGGCGGCAAGGATGTGGCGAAGGATTTCCTGCCGCCGTCGATGGGCGGGCCCGGCGAGTTCTACAGCAAGATGATGGAGAACGTCGATCGAGTGCTGGGCGATATCCAGTCGGTCTATCCCGGCTATCAGGATCAAGGCTACGAGATCTGCGGATTGGTCTGGTTCCAGGGCTGGAATGACATGGTCGACAAGGACAAGACCGCTGCCTATGCCGAACGATTCACCGCATTCATCGATGACATCCGCCAGCACTGGAAGGTCGACAACCTGCCGGTGGTGATCGGCGAACTCGGATCCGGCGGCTTCAAGGCTTCCGGTGGTGTGGCGCGCTTCAGGGCTGCCCAGGCCGAGGTGGCTACCGTCGATCGCTTCGAGGGAAATGTCAAGATGACCCACACCGCGCAGTACTGGGACTGGAATGCCGACCAGTTGTACCGCGACGATGTCTGGAAGAAGGAAGAGGAGCGCCACAAGTTCTATCGCATCGCATCCGATCGTCCCTACCACTACCTCGGTAGCGGCAAGATCTACTACCTGATGGGGTGGGCGATGGGTCACGACATGAAGGAACTGCTGGGGATGGAAGGTCTGCCGCCCAGATGCAGCACAGGAGGCGAGTTCTATCGCTTTGCCCATCGAGTGGTGCATGTGCCAGAACTGGTGCAGCAGAATATCAAGGGCGCCCACGGCGGATTTGCAGTCGATCGCATCGCCGACGGCGGAGATGGTTCGACCTGGTTCTGTCTCAAGGGCGTAGGACTGGTACGGATCGATCCTGAACTGACCACCATGAAGGTGATCGGTGGCGACGATGCGATCGTCAATGCCAATGTTCACAACAGCTGCATCCTGCGCCAGGGCAACAAGCGGCTACTGGTGTTGCCATCGGATGAAGCGCAAAAGATCTACATCGTCGACGACAAGGGCAAGGTGATGCGCACCTTCCCCAATCCTTACGGTGATGGTGGCGGTGCTTTCCGTGTTTGTGATGTCGAGGTGGTGGAAGGATTGATGTTTGCGGCCAACGGATACGCCGACAACATCATCTTCATCGCCGATCCTTTCGCCGGGAAAACAGAGCAGCCCGATGTCGGAGTGTGGGCACCGATGAGCTTTGGAGGGGGTGGAACCGCCCACGGCAAGTTCGGAACCGCCCACGGCATCACTGCAGTGCCCGGTACTGATGTGTTCACCATCGCGGATCGCGCCAACGCTCGTCTCGAGAGTTACACCCGAGAAGGTCGCTACATCGGTGGCATCCAGTTCGAGGCGGGCACCATGCCCTGCGATGTCGATTACGCCGGGAACCTGGCAGTGGTCGGTTGCCTCAAGGGTGCCGGCGGCAGCACCCCGGCACCGATCCACCTGCTGCAAGACGGCAACATCGCCGCCACCCTGAACCTCCAGGAAGACCTCGGTCTCGAGGGCTGGACCCACGTCCATAACGCCGCCATCCGAGTCCTCAGCAAACCGGGCCACCTCGGCATTCCAAGGGTGATGATCAGGAGCAGGTGATGCCGTAAGGGGACTGATGCGGCGAATCCGGGGCGGCTCTTCTTGGTGTGGTGTGACAGGAGATTCGGCCATTGAAGATATCCGGGAGGCGGGGTAGGTCTCGTTGAGGATGACGATCTCTTCCCACAGCCGTCGGTGAGCTCTTCGAGGCCATCTTTGATCAGTTCTCGTGAATATCACTGCAAGAGCTGGAGATCAGCACACCCTGTCGTGGAAGTTCGGCGCAGGTGTGAATTCCATTCCGAGTGCTTCGAGGATGTGTGCGCCGATGTGCCAGGAAAGTAGTGGTGGGACGGCATTTCCGATCTGCCGGAAACAATCGCCAAGATTGCCCTTGAACTTGAAGCCATCCGGGAAGGACTGCAACCGCGCCGCTTCTCGCACGGAGATCATCCGTGCCTGGTCATGGTCATGATGGATGTGTGAATAGGAATCCTTGGAGAGGTGTGCCGGCAGCGTCCAGGAAGGCTCTTCGGGGTAGAGTTTTCTCCATCGATCGGGATGCTGCTGATAGTCATCCTTGCGACCGTATGGTGGTACGAACTTCGCCTCGAGAACGGCAAATTCTTCGCTTTCTGGATGAGGAGCTGTGGATCCTCTTCGGAGCAGTTCTTCCTGGAAGCGATCCTTTGCAATCCGGATGGCCTGTGGGTACCGGTCACCATGGTTCATCCTCCTGAAGGTCTCGTAGTCCCTGGGAGTTCTTCGAACGCAGTGGTCGTCGATGCTGTACCCTGCATTGAATCCAGGCCAACCAGATCGCATCAACTCGGCGAATCCGGAGTGTGCTTTCATCGGGTAATCCATCGGAATCCGGAAATCTCGGGATCCCCTTCGATATTGACCATCGAGATGATCAACAAGTTTGGGAAGGTCATCGAGGGCTTCCGACACGGTGATTGCAGGTCCAGGGTTGTTGAGTGCCGGCGGATCGATCCTCAGGCTTTCTTCGATCATCCCGGGAAGTAGACCCGTCCCATCGAGTCCACTTGAACCATATCCAGATGGTATATCCGTCGTACGAATTGTTCTGGCGGAACAGGGGGCAGGTGGAAGACTCGGGGCGATTCCAAGATCGTTTCTGTAGCCGATGAAGAAGATCCGTTCCCGGAACTGAGGGACTCCGTAACGTACAGCGTTCAGGACGTTGTAACCTACCCGATACCCACAGTGACTCAGTTCAGCCGCAATGCCTTCCGCCAGGTTGACTCCTTTAACGCTCATCATTCCTGCAACATTTTCCATGACGAAGGATCGGGGTTGACAACTCTTCAGGGCAGAGAGAAATCTCTTGTAGAGACTGTTTCTGGGATCGTCGGCGAAGTTGCCCCTGAGATGATTCAACTTCGCTCGGCCTGCCAGGGAAAAGGCCTGACAGGGAGGCCCGCCGAGCAGGAGATCGAGTTCTCCTCTTGGGAACAACTCGGATGGATCCATCTGATCGAGGTCACCTTCTTGAGGGCCACCAAGAACGCTCGTGTTTTCCTCGAGTAATCCCTGGAAATTATGCTCTGCAGTGATGGCAGCAGCAGAATCGAAATCCACCATCTTCTGGATGGCACAGCCTGCGGCATGAAATCCGAGAGATAATCCTCCAGCGCCGCAGAACAGATCCACAACGCGCGCTTTCTTACCTCCTGGAGTCATCGATGACTCCGGGTCGAGCGCGACAACTTCCTTGGAAGAATCATCTCAACCGTCGTTCCCTGCTTCTGTTGCTTGCGCGTGGAAATACTGATCTGGCCGCCGGTGGCCTGGAGGATCGCCCTTGCGACGGTCAAGCCCATGCCCGCCTGTCCCTTGCGCGAGAATCCCGCATCGAAGACATGGTTCCTGTCTCGCTGGGTGATGCCCTTGCCGTGGTCTCGTACACGGATCAGGATCCGGCTTCCATCCGTTTGCAGGATGATCGAGATGATTCCCCGTCTCTTGCTGGCCTCGATGGCATTTTCGATGACGATGAATAGTGCCCTGCGAATTGTCAGTACTGGAAGATGGACGCGTGGAAGGTCACCTCCCTTCAGCCGGATCCGGCATCGAATCTCTTTTTCCAGTAGTCGCTCCTGGAGTACCGCATCCCTGCACCTCTTGGCCTCGACCATCAGGTCCACGGAACCCCGCTTTCCCGATGCCTCGAACAGCCCGCAACCGTCCAGTCTTTCCCTGAGATGCTGTATAGAGGTCTCGAGTGATTTTCTGGCCTCGTTGGCCGGGCGTGACCCTTTCCCCGTGACAAAGGTCTTGATCTCCTTGACCTGTTGCTCGAGTTCCGAGATTTCCTGGGCCAGCTCTGGAAGAATACTTCGGGCCACAACACCGGTTCCTGCCAGGTCCGCCATGCCATTCCGATCGCTCGAGTCATTGCGATCCCGTTCTCGAAGGGAGGCGATGGTATCCCGGAGAACTTTGCGGCTCAGTGCCTTGTCACTGCTGGCCATTGCTTCGAGCCGCAGGAGGGGGTCGTCGGGTGGGCTGGAACCGTACCGTTCCTTGAGTTCGTCCCTGCGCACTCCCCGGTGAACCTGTCGTTCTGCTTCCATCAACTGCAGGACAGTCTGAACGAGCCGGCGGAGGTCCTCGAATTCTCTGTTGGCCTGCAATCCTTCTCGATTGGTCTTGTCGAGGAGCTGTGGATTGGTGTCCCGGCAGATCTCCACGAAGCCAACCACCTGGTTGTTGCTCATCCGGACCACTGGATTGTTTACCCGACGTTGATCGAGGCGTAACCAGTCGTCATTTGGTTCTCCATACGGATAGACCCGGTAGCCATCACGGAACATGCTGATCCCGGACCACTGCCTGAGCCACGCCCGGGTCTCGCTGACGGGTCCGACCTTGGCGATGGAACTGGTCTCCAGGTCAAAGCCGTGGAGCCTGATCTTCACCGGGCCGCAAATTGGAATGGTCCCGCCACCGCTCCAGGGAGTATGCGCCAGTTTTTGGCCCTTGAGTCTGAATGAAATCTTGCCGGAACCATCGTAGTCGGCCTCGACGGAATACGGGGACTCTTGCAGGAAGTCTCGACTCAGCTCTCCCTGGTAATCGGGAAACACATCGGATCGTATTTCGATGTCAAATCCGCCATGAACTGCGGAAGGCGAGCGCAGGCGTGCCAGTTTCAACACGATCTTCCGGTACATCCTCTCGGTCCAGCGTACTCGAAGCCCGGTGATTCGCAGGACCGTCCCGTGATCTCGGATCTCCTTGAATCGAGAGCGCTCTTCCCACTGGTTCGATATATCGGAGAGCATCGCTTCCTCGTCATCGAAGAGGTCCCAGTTGAAGGATGCTGCGATTTCCTTGCAGCGAGTGGCCCGAGAGACGATTTCGAGTCGCCTGCCCAGCTTGTCTGCAGCGAATCTGCCCACCCCCTTTTCTCCGAGTAACCTACGACCTTTCCCGGTCCTGCGGGGGCCATCACCACGCTTGCTGCTTCCTGCAGGATGCATCCAACCTTCGAGGAGCTGGTTCAGGTTCATTCCGAGACCGTCGTCTCGGATCTCGATGGCTGCATCGTTTTCATCCGTGCGAAGAAAGTCAACGGTGACACGCGAAGCATCAGCATCGTAGGCGTTCTTGACCAGCTCAATGATGGCGACGACCTCATCACTGATGAGCTCCTCGCCGATGATCTTGAGTAGTCGTGCTCGGGGCTGGAATGAGATCGAGCCGGATTTCATGGAGTGTTTCTCCCGTGTAGTTTTCCTCTAGCGACCCTGGTGTGTGATCACATCGAGCAGGCTTTTGCCGAGTTCTCTCGCGAGTAGTGGTGGTACGGCATTTCCGACCTGATGGTACTGATCACTTGCTGTGCCACAGAATACGAAATCATCGCGAAAGGACTGCAATCGGGCGGCTTCGCGGACACTGATCGACCGGACCTGGTCGGGGTGAATGAAGCCATTTCCGTCCTTCGATAGATGAGACACGATCGTGCGGGAGGGAAGGTCTCCACGCAAGCGGGCATACTTGTCATCGAAGGCATCGGTACGGTATCGCATCAGGTCGGCTCGCCCATGGCGCTCGATGGCATGGATGCTGTCCTCACCTGGGCGCAGGATGGAAAACAACTCGAGATCTCGCTCGTTATTTGGACGAACGGTGTGGTTGTAAGTGATGGGACCTCTACGACCCACCTTGAACTTGCCGAGGTATCGTCGCCAGCAGCGTTCATCCAGCGGAGAATCCCCGAATGGGGTGATCGGTTCTCCGGAGCCGGCCTCCAGTGGGGGGAGGTCTCCGATCGCCTCGGATAGCGTGATGGGTGGGAGAGCATCGGGGTCAAACCCTGAGGAGCGCCAGTTCTGGTACTCCTCCTCCGGGGGGGCGGGAGGAATCTGACCCGCCCAGCCGATCAGGAAGGTTCGAATCCGGTCCTGTGGAACCCCGAAGGAGGCTGCGTTCAACTTCCACGTGGTGGTCCGATAGCCGATTTTCTCGAACTGAGCGGAGGCGATCTCCATGAAGGTTTTCTTGCCGGACTTTGCAGACCCCATGCCGGGAACGTTTTCCAGCAGGATGACACGGGGCTTCAGAGCCTCGGTGGCGGTGACCATCACCTCGAAGAGCCAGTTCCTCCGGTCCTTTTCCGCCTGGTAACCGGTCTTCGTGATCTTCGAGCGCATCCCGGTGCTTGAAAATCCCTGGCAGGGAGGTGAACCGGCGACCAGGTCTACAGCGGTCCCCTTCATGAGATGGCGGAAGGCCTTCATGTCGATGGTCGAGGCATCGGTGCAGAGGATCCTGTCATCGGGAACCGCGGGATGGTTGTGCCGGTAAGTTCGCATCGCCACGGGATCCATGTCGACCGCCAGGCCGATGCGAAATCCGGCCTGACCGAGGCCATCGGAGAGTCCGCCGGCACCGCTGAAGAGATCGATGGCCACCGGTGCCGCCGAGGCTGCGATCAGTTCGGACTTTTCAGATCGGAAGCGATGACAGAAGGCGGTCAATTCACATCGTTCACACCGGGGTTTTCTGGGTAAACAGATCTGACGGCCGTGCTCGATCAGATTCACGTGTAGCGAGTAGCGAAGCGGCGGAGGAATCAGATCGGCGATTCGTGATTGCAGTTTCTTGTGATCGAGGCCAGCCAGTGGAATGTCGAGATCAAGAAAGGGCTCAAGTCGAGAAAGCACCCGGCCCACGTGGGTATCGACCGGAAAGACCTGTCGATCGAGGGTGTACATCATGACGCAGTAAGCGCTCTTCTTGCTGATCTCGGGAAGAGAGCAGAGGAACTGCTCGACCTCGGCATCGTCGAGATCCCGTAGAGGTTCGAGAGACACTTCACCGAAGCGGTCACGTATCATCTTCAGCGCCCCGAAGATGCTATCTGTTTTTCTCGCGACCAATCCTCCGGAGGAGATGATCTTTTCCACCGTGGTTCGTCTTGCCCTGAGCAGGGAATTCCAGTCGGGGAACTTCTTCTTCAGCGCCTCGTAGGTATTCTGATACGCATCCTCTCGAGTCTTCCTGGCGAGGATGATGTAGATGAGGTCATCCACGGGATCCGCAGGGTTACCCAGCCGCGGAGTGCCATGCAGGGTTGCCAGGACCGTGGCGATTTCGACGAGCGATGCGGTGATGAGGTCGACCCTGTTGCCGACAGCATCTACCCCGGTGCTCAGAGATCGAACCAGCCCATCTCGCCATCCCCTGAGTTCTCCAGGAAACTGTCGGGGAGGATGGGCCACCCTGCATGTTCCCTGAAACAGGATTTCTCTCGAATCAACGGGCTCAAAAAGCTCTCTCAATCCACTACATGTGAGATGAACCAAGATTCTCACCTGATTCAGGAGAAAATCGAGTCCTGAATCGAGCCTTCTTTCACCATTAGAGGGGATTTGTATCAGGTAATAATATTAGTGAGTTCAGAAATCCGGGGTGACTTATATAGGATTGAAATTTCAAGTCGAGTTCCATACAATGCCATGATGGCTCGCACCACTCTCACGGCCAAGTGGGAGTTCTCTAGCACCTTTACGTGGTGTTCAGTTCAACGTGTAAACAGATAATTTCAAGTTGGGTCTGGAGATTCCAGATCCGCGGCTGCTTGCGATTGGGTCCGCTGAATGTCCGTTGCGTGTGAATCCGGATGGAATCATGAGAGTGAGTGGCATGTCAACATTGTCCAGCAGTGTCAGTATTGAATTTGAGGAAGAATTTAGAGATCGTATTCAGGGTGTCCTGAACTCCGATCTTGCCTCGGTATTCGAGATGGTCTCTTCGCAGGAAGTGGCCTTCGCTGGCGTGGTACTGGAGGATCTTCAGGAAACCGGTCAGTTACCTTCTCTCGTGACGGTCCATTACAGCGATGAGAAGGCATCGATGAGGCTGACGGCATACGCAGTTCCTGGAACTGACGGTAAGTCCCTCGCAGGAAGAAATCTCGAACTGGTCGTTTCTCTCGGGAGCGAGGCGTCCGGGGAGGAATTCGAGGAGTTCGATGCTGACGAGATCAGTCAGTGCGCAATCGAGGCTCTCACGACATTTCAGCAAGCGACTCCTTCGGAAGGGATGCATCCGGAGATCCGGGACATGTTCACCAGTTTGTCCGAAGTGCGGGGGAGTCTCGCGAATGTGGAAGTACGCATCACTGTCATCGTGAACGGTCTGATTTCAGAGGTTCCAGACGCACCTGAAGTGGCCTCCGGCCTCAGGGTGAAACTCGATGTCTGGGGCATCGAGAGACTTGCACTTCTCATCGACTCGGGTCGATCTCACGAGTCACTGGAGATCGATCTCGTCGAGTACCTGGGAAAGCCCTTGCCGTGCATCACTTCCACTGCTGGAACCGATGAATTTCACTGTCACCTGGCGGTCTTTCCTGGAGAGTTGCTTCATGCCCTTTACAGGGATCATGGGGATCGTCTCCTTGAACTCAACGTGAGGAAGTTTCTCCAGTCGACGGGCAAGATCAACAAGGGCATCAAGAAGACGCTACTCGAGGAGCCAGAACTTTTTCTTGCCTACAACAATGGTATCACGGCCACGGTGGAGGAACTGGAGATCGAGGAGACCTCCCAGGGAACTCACGTGATTCGCAAAGTGAGAGGCCTGCAGATCGTCAACGGTGGTCAGACGACGGCTTCGATTCACGAGGCGGGAGAGTGTCACGGTGTGGATCTATCAAGAGTGCAGGTCCAGGCGAAGATTACCGAGATCAGGAGTTCCGGAAGTGATGAGTTCGTTCGGAACATCAGCCGCTACTCCAACACGCAGAATCGGATCTCAGAGGCAGATCTCTCGTCTAATCATCCCTTTCACCGTCGACTGGAAGAGCTCGCCGTCGAGAGCACTGTCCCGGGTGGTACAACACGCTGGTATTACGAACGCTCTCGCGGGCAGTTTGCGAACACGCGCCGGCTTTCATCTTCCGAGCCAGGTGGCCAGGTAGCATTCGATGCGAGAACGCCCAGGAGCCAGAAGTTTGACAAGATCGAGGTGGCACGCACCGTCAACGTGTGGAATGAACTGCCACATGTGGCCTGCCAGGGTAGCCAGAAGAGTTATCTCCGGTTCATGAAGGGTATCGAGAAGCGAGGCGAGCGGTGGTTGCCTGATCAGGCATATCTTCAACAGGCGGTGGCCAGGGTGATCCTGTTCAGGGACATCGATGCCGTTGCGAAGGGACTCGAGATCCGTTCGTACAAGGTTCAGGTCGTCTGTTACACGCTGTCGCTGATTTCCTACCGCACTGCAGGGAGGATGGATCTTGATTCGGTGTGGAACGGAGGCGGGATATCTCCAGCTCTTCAGCGGACCGTGAGTAGCTGGATTCCCCGGATTCACGAGGAAATCGTTCTTTCTGCCGGAGAAAGAAATGTCACCGAGTGGTGCAAGAAGAGTGATTGCTGGGCACGGATCCAGACGATGAATCTACCGCTCGATCCGCACTTCGAGGAGGAACTCGCCGAGGGTCTGGAACTTCCGACGGTCGGGAGCTGGAAGAAGAGCAAGAAGAGCAAGCCGACGGAACTGACTCCGGAAGAGAGAGAAAACCAGGCCCGTGTTCAGAAACATGACTCGGATGAGTGGAACCGGATCATCACCTGGGGGCGAGAGAGTAGAGTTCTCGAAGACTGGCAACTGAGCATCGCGGGAACGATTCTCGGATACGCCGCCGCTGGCTGGCTACAGGTCCCCAGCCCCAGACAGACGACGCACCTGGTTCCCATTCTTGATCTCTGGCAGGAGAAGCACGTGAAAGATGGAGATGAAGATGCCTGATCTCGAGGATGCCAGGGTCAATAAATTACTGGACCATCTGGTTGGACTCATCTATTCGGGACACTCTCTTCAGGATGCCGTTGCCAGGTATTCCGAGCTCGTGCCCGCTGAGGACCTGGAAGAGGCGATCCGAAGATACAGGGATGAAACACACCAGGACGGTGGTCGCATCATCCGTGGCACCGAGGTGGATCGATGGTATGCGGGTTCCAGGGACGCTGATGTTCACTGGCCTCGTGTCAGGGAGTTTCTCCTGGATCCGTCCGGGAAGAACTGGGATACGGATACCGTGACCGCCATCGACGAGGCTTCAACGGAAGTGGTTGCTCACCTTCACGATCCGAGTCGCAGCAGTTTCGGCACCAGGGGGCTGGTGGTCGGCCACGTGCAGAGCGGCAAGACGGCCAATTTCACAGCCGTTCTGTCCAAGGCTGCGGATTGCAACTTCCGTCTTCTCATCGTTCTCTCTGGTCTGACCAATTCCCTGCGACAGCAGACGCAGGAGCGTCTCGAGAAGGATCTGATCGGTGACAGGACTCATCTCTGGCACAAACTGACTGGAGCAGAGGCGGATTACTCTGACATTCCCATTCGCCTGGAGTCCTTGATTCATTCAAAGGGTCAGCGAAGCCTTGCCGTGATCAAGAAAAATGCTCACAGACTCCGACGATTGCGAGCTGATCTGCTGAGGCCTGATGTTCAGGTTCAACTGAAAGACTGCCCGGTTCTCATCATCGATGATGAATGTGATCAGGCCAGCGTCAACTCACGGACCAATCCTCATGCGGATCCAACGACCATCAATCGCTTGTTGAGAGAGATCCTGGGGTGCATCCCCAGGGCGGCCTATGTGGGGTACACGGCGACTCCCTTTGCCAATGTCCTCATCAACCCGGACCCGAACCTGGAGGACATGTATCCCAGGGACTTCATCATCCCGCTCGAGGCTCCGAAGGCTTACTTCGGTGCCGAGAGAATCTTCGGTAGAGACCTTCTCCTGGGAGAGTACGATGAGGAACAAGAGGGTCTGGATGTGATCCGGACCATCGCGGATCCGGAGGTGGCAAACCTGTCACCACCTCCGCGTACCAGTTACAGGGTCTTCGAGCCTTCCGTGGTGGACTCCCTGGAGGACTCGGTTCGTTATTTCATCTGCGCCACGGCCTGCAGAAAACTCCGTGATCAGGACCACAAGCATTCCACGATGCTGGTACACACCGACTGGCACGGTGTGGTTCATGAGCGGATGAGTTCACGGATCCGTGAGTTTCTGGACGAGGTACAGCAGCGCTGGGATGCCGGGGATCCGGAGGAAAAATCCAGGTTTTCGAGTCTCTGGGACGAAGAATGCACCAGGGTGCCCGATCTTTCAGGAACCGGCAGGATCACGGAGAGTTGGTTCGAGATCCAGCCTCTTGTCTCCGGGGTTCTCCGGTCGGTCACCATGCACATTGAGAACTGTGAGAGTGATACCCGCGTGCAGTTTGCGGACGAGGAAAGGGGCACCAGTGGGCTCAAGAGCATCATCGTCGGGGGCAATATCCTTGCCAGGGGATTGACGGTGGAAGGTCTCGTGGTCTCCTACTTCACCCGTCATGCCCGACAGGATGACTCCTTGATGCAGATGGGCCGCTGGTTCGGTTACCGGGTCGGGTACGAGGATCTGCCGAGAATCTGGATGACGGAGGATCTACGCGACGATTTCCAGCATCTGGCTCGTCAGGAAGCGGAGTTCCGACAGGAACTGGAGCACTATGCGGAGGAGCGGAGTACTCCGCTGGAGCTTCAGCCGAGGGTCCGTACTCACCCGAATCGACTACCGACGAGCAAGATGGGTGCGTCAAGGACCGTTGCCCGGGCCTTCGCCGGCGATCACCTGCAGACCTTCAAGTATCACGTTCACGATGCGGGGTGGTTATCAAGCAACTGGGAAGCCGGGAATCACCTGCTCGAATCCTGTGGCAGACCAGCCCGTGGGGAAGGCCCTCACGAGATCTTCGAGTCGGTCGAGGTCAGGCATGTCCTCGATTTCCTCGGAGAGTATTCAATTCATGAGAAACATGCGGCATTCTCGAACAAATTTCTCGCGGACTACATCGAGAGAGAAATCCGGCGTGCTGAGCTTCATCCCGGCGACGATCGCATCCGGCACTGGAACGTGGTTCGCGTTGGCCATGGTAGTGGAATTTCGTCCTCTCGAGCACTGGGGACGGGACCGGTACCGATGATCAATCGCTCGCGAAAGCCCGATCCTGCCGGAGAAACAGCGGATATCGGCGCCCTGATGAGCAAGCAAGATCTGCTCCTGGATCTCGAGGTCGATTCCAGACCGGGTAGCTGGGGAGGCATCAAGGCCCTACGTGAGGGCATGGCAGCGCCGCCCTTGTTGCTCCTCTACCCCATCAACCCCTCCTCGGAACGTCCGGCCAATCGAAATTCGAAGCGTGAGGACCTGGGTGCCGTTCACGAGGTGCTGGGAGTCGCCCTGTACTTCCCGGATCATGATCACGTCGGGGAGTACGTACAGGCTCCGCCTCCCCCGGAAGCGATCCCCGATGATGAAGCCATCTCCGATGACGTGGTGGTCATCGCAGACAGAAACCTAGAATAGAATCCTGGAGACGAGATGGATGACACCGAGTTCGAAAATTTGACCTTTCGTGGCATCTGGAAGAGCCAGGAAGAGGACGGTCAGGATCTCGTGAAGTCGAGGATCCTGGTCAGAGGAAGGCACGTCCGGCTCAAGCGAGATGACGATGGGACATGTGCTGTACTCATCCCCGTCGACCATTCACCGGGTTGGTTTCCGGAAGCGGGTGACTCCGTCAGTTTGTCCTGCAAGGAGTGGACGTTTCCCGAGGAAACTGGCCATTTCGTGGAGATTTCCTGCAGTGACCCTACGCTTCACGAAACCTTTGACCGCGTGGCAAGCCTCGTGGTGGAGCGATTTTCAGTGACGGGTGATCTTGCAACCACCCTGAGGGATGTGTTTCATGAATACCGACATCTTCTGATGAAGATGTCGGGGAGATCGAACTCCAGGGCAACAGTGGTGGGCCTGGCGGGAGAGTTGCTGTTCCTGGAGAAGCTCATCCCACACCTTTCTGACCCACTCGGCGTGAGAGAGGCGGGAACAGAGGATCAGGATTTCCACCTGCCTGGTAGTGATATAGAGGTCAAGACAACCTCAATCCGTGGCAAGAAGATGGTCAACATCAATGATGCCCAGCAGTTGTTCCCGAGGGAGCACAAGCCCCTCCATCTCTGCCACGTCAAACTCCTGGAAGACCCCGGGGGGAAATCTGTTAGTGATTTCATCGAGGTTCTCGTGACCAAGGGAATCGATCGGTCCGCGCTGATGGATTTCTGTGATCGTGCAGGATGGAACGGCGAGGACGAGAATCCGATCCGTTTCCTGGATCTTGGACTTGACTTCTATGAGGTGCGGGATGGATTTCCGCGGATAGTACCCACCAATTTCGAGGGCGGAGAGGTCCCCGCGGGTGTGGATGGAATCAGGTACCAGGTGAACCTGGACGTCGCACGGGAATTCAGGGTCGACGGGGAATCGGATGAGATCCTGGAAGGATTCTGCAGTGACTGAACTCTACAATTTCCCCGAACCCTTCAATCCTGGTGGCAATATCACCGGACAGGGAATCAACAACGTCATGGGCGCTCCGGATCTCGATCGTATCGAGGTTCTCGTGCGCGAGACGGTTCAGAATGTCTGGGATGCAGGTCTTGCCGGTGAAACTCCCTCCGTCTGTTTTCACGTGAAGACCCTGGACAGTTCTTCCGGGGATTTCCTGCGCGAGCTGTTCACTAACAGGCCTGATCGTGAGTATGCCGGAGATCTTCACCAGAGTCTTTTGGGTGAATCCATCAGGATCCTTGAGATTGAAGATGGAGGTACCAGTGGTCTGGGAGGTCCTGTCACGGCGGATGTCGAGTACTCGGATGACGAATCTCCTGACTTCGTGCAGTTCCTGAGAAATGTGGGCAGTCCTCGTGACAAGGAACTGGGAGGAGGTACCTACGGGTTCGGGAAATCCTCCATCTATGGAGTGAGTAATTGCCAGACAATTCTGGTGCATACCGTGTGTACCCACCGTGGTGAACTGGAGGAGAGATTCATCGCATATCGAGTAGGTGGCGAGTATACGTCTGAAGGCAAGAGATACACCGGAAGACAGTGGTGGGGTCAGGTCGGGAGTGATGATTGTGCAGACCCGTTGACCGGGGAAGCTGCTGCTGGGATCGCTGAAGCGCTGGGAATGCCGGAGCGTTCAGGATCCAGGAGAGGAACAACGATCTGGATCCTCGATCCGGTACTGGTTGGCCTCGAAGAGGAGACCTGTTCCAGGATCAGGGATGCCATCCTTGTACACTGCTGGCCGAAGATGGTTCCCCTGGAGGTAGAAGATGGCCGGGCTCCCATGCACTTTTCCATCAAGAAAGATGGTGAGGATTTCAGGATTCCCGACCTGTCGGAGTGTCCTCCCCTGTCCAGTTTTGCAGAGGCACTTCTGGATGCTCGCATGCAAAGGGAATGCAAGGAGATTCGCTGTCAGAGGCCAGGGAAAAAGCTGGGAGCTCTGTCCCTGAAGAAGATCATCAAGGAGGGAAGATCCAACGAGAGTCCTGCTCATGGCAGGGGATTCGGGAGCCTGATTTCCGATCCGGCTCGATCGGTTGCCCTGATGAGACCTGCAGAACTGGTGGTCAAGTACATCGAAGCGGATCCACTCTCCAACCCGGCAGGTGAGTACGTCGGTGTGTTCATCTGCGATCCGACCGTCGAGCAGGCCTTCGCCCACTCGGAGCCTCCTTCTCATGACGACTGGCATCCGGATTACCTCGACGGGCACGACAGGACCTTCGTGAGGGTGGCGCTGAAGAGGATCAAGGAGGCGATGATGGAACTGGCGCGTCCACCGGAACCGGTGGTGCATGTGGGTACCTCCACTGCAGATGTGGCCGATCGCCTCGGTGCCGTATTACTGGGTGCAGCGGGTCCGGGTCCAGGAGGAGCCAGACCACCTGCACCCCCTTCCTCTCCAGGAACCCGTTCTCCGGTGAAGGTTGTCGAGCAGCATCCGCAGCTGTTCGAGGATCAACCGTGTGCTGTTTTTGGCGTCACCGATTCGGATGGAAATGCTCCCCCTGCAGGTCTCGAGTTGAAGCCACGGATTCTCGACATGGATGGAGGCGGCCAGACGGTCGAGGGTGAAGATCTTCGATTGATCGTGGCGATCATCGATGAAGATGGAGAAGCACTCGACTTCACCAGTGACGATACCGGCAAGGTGTGCCTGAAAGATCCCCCCGCTGCTCCCCTCAGGGTCTTCGTGGCCTATCCAGCCGCAGGAGAGTTTGCGGTGAGGTTTGAAGCGGCGGTGACATCATGAGTAAGGTTGCCCGTTCACGCCCCTATCGTATTCCGTCTGCTCCGGACAAACATCCATGGTCGATACTCATCGATGACAAT
>LWDU01041179.1_pt1 | contig 39451 bp, 37 predicted proteins | sample 727161 | NCBI WGS metagenome assembly LWDU01 (sample SAMN04566230, study PRJNA314399) | hydrothermal vent metagenome | isolation source: deep sea hydrothermal plume seawater | place: Mexico: Gulf of California, Guaymas Basin | collected 2004-07-11
TGCTATCCTTCTGGAAAGCGACATTTTATTTAATCCCAAATACTGTTTTTCTTCAAATTTTATTTCTGACATCTTATTCTTTTAAAAGTTGTACAATATACGCCTTTTTAGTGTTTTCTAATATTTTGAATCTTTCGTCTAATCTTAACCCAATAATCCACATAATTTCATTGTCAGAGCATAGCACCCAAATTTGTTCCTTTTCAGGAATTGAAATTTTATTGTCAATAAAAAAGTCACTTAATTTCTTTTTACCTTTCATCCCAAGCGGAAAGAAAAAATCTCCTTTTTCCCACTTTCTTAAAACTAGTGGAAATTTCAATTTATCAAAGTCAAGCATTGCAATATTTACATCATTTTGAATAGCAAGATTTCCGGACAATGAGAACCTTAAATGAATTGGGGAAAAACATTCTTTATCATTTTTGTTAATTTGTATTTCAAGCTTTTCATTTTCCCTAATGGCTTGAATAATTATTTGCTTTCTATCGATAATTAAGCGGTGAGTAGCAGAAAAAAATTGCTTCCCGGATTGCTTTTGTAAAGCGATAGAAATATCGTTCACACTGAAAAAACCAAATGGTTTCAAAAGCTCATAAAGATATGTTGGCATGGGATTTAGCTTTTCTAATTCTACAATTGAAATGGTAAAATAACTACCTTCTTGTTTTAGCAATCGCCCTTTTTGTTTATTAATTTGGGTATTGTATATTTCAGAAATACCACTTAAATAATCCATATCCTTTGTTATTGTTTCTTTAATTGAAGGATTAATCTCTTCCAGTAAAGGAATGAGATGAAGCCGTATTTTATTTCTAAGATATTTATCGTCTTTATTAGAACTGTCTTCACGATATTCAATTTTATTTTCTTTAAGGAAATCATAAATTTCATCTTTTCTTGCAAACAAAAGAGGTCTAATTATATTCCTTCTTTTCGGATGAATTCCCAACATTCCTTTTATTCCCGTTCCTCTTAGAAGGTTGATAAAAAAAGTTTCAATATCATCATTCTGATGATGAGCCGTAACAATAAAATTGCAATCCAATTTTAATCTCAAGGCTTCAAACCATTTATACCTCAATTCTCTTGCAGCCATCTGAATGGAAAGCTTATTTTGTATTGCAAAATTTTGAGTGTCAAAGTTGCTTGTAACACATTCTACATTTAGCTTCTTAGCCAACTTTTTTACAAAAACTTCATCCGAATCCGATTCCTCTTTTCGTAAACCAAAATTGCAATGTGCCATTATAAAATTGCAATTCAATGCCTTTAAAAGACAGGCTAATGCAACACTGTCTGCGCCACCACTAATAGCAAGTATTAGTTTGTCCTCCCTCTTAAAAAGATGATGTTGTTTTATGTATTTATCTAACTTTTCTTTCATTCTGCATTTACTTTTTCTCCTGATGAAATTTCTAAAATTGTTTTTACTTTTATAAGGCATTCGTCATATTCTTCCTCCGCTACCGACCTACTAGTAATTGCACCTCCTGCCATCACCGAAAAATATTTTTTTGTAGCATTATAAAGAATACTCCTTATTACCACATTAAAATCAAAATCGGCATTTGGGTTAATATAGCCAACACTTCCTGAAAACAGCCCTCTTTTTGTGCATTCAAATTTTTCTATTAATTCCATGGCTTTTCTTTTTGGAGCACCTGTCATTGAGCCCATAGGAAAAGCCCCTTTTATGGCATCTATAAAATGATAATTGGACTCTAATTCTGCACTTATTGTACTTATCATTTGATGTACTTGTTCAAAGGAATAAACTCCAAAAAGTTCCTCTACTTTAACACTTGCTTGTCGGGCGTATTTTGACAAATCATTCCTTACCAAATCAGTAATCATCACATTTTCTGATTTGTCTTTTTCGCTTAAAGATAATTCTTTTTTTAACTGAGAATCCTCTTCTTTATTTTTACTTCTTTTTCTTGTTCCTTTTATGGGTTGAGATAGAATTTGCTGATTTTCCTTTCTCAAAAATCTTTCCGGACTAAAGCAGATAAGGTATTTATCATCCAAATGTAAAAAAGACGAAAATGGTGCTTTTGTTTTTTTATTTAATCTAAAAAATAAAGCCTCCGCATTTAGCTCTGTATTTTCAGAAAAAAATTCCTGACAATAACTCATTTCATAAATATCTCCCCTTTTAATATGTGTTTTAATTTTCTTTATTTTCTTTAAATATTCTTCTTTAGTCTCTCTTTTTTTCATTTTCAAGTTTCCATAAAATAACTCATCACATATTTGATTTTTTATTTCATCTATAATAATATCCGTTTCTTTTTTGTTGGAAAAGGTGTCTACATATAATACTTTTTTTTTCATGCTGAAAACTATTTCAGGAATGAAAAAAAACAGATTAGGAAAATATAAATTATCCATATTTTCAGATGTTAATGTATCCGTTTCATTTTTTAAATCATAAGAAAAATAACCGAACATCCAGTCTTTATATCTATTGTGAAATACTTTAAGATTCTCAAAAGAATCCTTATTAGAACAGCAAATTTTATGCGCCCCCACTGCAAATAAAAATTCGTATTGAGAATACGCTATCGGCATTTTTTGAATTTGCGGATTTGAATCTAAAAAACAAGAATACTTAAAATTTTTAGCCCAAAAAACCAGCTTTTCAGCAAATTCTTTTTTATCTTTTATGGTATATAAAAATCTATTTCTCACAACACAAAAGTAAAGGTTTTTAGGGATTTATATTGGAAAATTTGGTTCATTAAAAAAAGTAAAAAACTTATTTGAAAAATATTTATAACTTAGCAGCCTAATCAAAAAATAAAAAATCATGGGAAATTTAGAAACACCTATCACATGGGTTTTAGGAATTGCTTTTATTGCATATGTTGGATTGGGCAATTGCTGCACTGATAGCGGCAACCAAGCAGCTTATGGCGGAACAGAAGTAGGTATTAACGCTCCTGCTTTGGAGGTTGAACAGCCAGAAATAGTTGAAGAAGTTACCATAGAGGTTACGATTGAAGATGGTGATACAACTGTTGTTGTAGACACTGAACTTATTACAGAGGAGGAAGAATAATTATTTTATTCTTTTTTTTACAAGGGCTATTAAAAAAAACAAGGACAATATAAAAGCAGATATTCTTCCTATAAAATCGCCATAAATGCTATAAAAAGTTTTTGTTTTTATGATGGGGATAGTTGCTTTTATTATCTGTTTGCTTCCCCATTTGCTTTGTTTTTCAATGGCTCCTAATAATGTAATGATTGACGAAATGCCCGTATTAGCCGAACGAATGATAGCCTTTTTTTGTTCAATAGCCCTAAGCCGAGCATAAGATGAGTGTTGCTTATAGCCCGCAGAATTTTTCCACCAGCCATCATTTGTAATTATACACAATACATCTGTTTCCCTTGCGGTAATTAAATCACCATAAATAGATTCGTAGCAAATAAGCGGTAGTACTTTTACTCCATCAACATTAAAATTATTAATTTCATTTTTATTGCCAAGTGAGCCACTTATCCCTCCTAGATCAACTGCCAAAGCAACAAATTTATCTAACACATTTGGGTATGGCATTTTTTCCACTCCTGGCACTAATTTTGTTTTATGATATACTTGTACTTCCCCGCTTACTGGTATAAAAATAGCAGAATTATACGCATCATAAAAAGTGTTTTCATTTCTGATTTCACGAGCAGTTGCTGTTTTTTCTTCTCCATGAACAAACATTTTGTAAGTGGAAGCGCCCACTAAAATATTTAAGTTAGGGAATTCTTTTTGTAATTCTCTAAACTTCCTTATACTATAAGTTGCCTCTATTCTGTTTTCCCAAACTCCTTCCAAAAGTGCTGTTTCAGGCCCTACTAATAATTGTATTTCCTCTGTAAGCTTAGTTTTAGCAAGTGTTATAAAATCCTCTAATTGCTCCTTAAAACCTACATTAAATTTATCCGTATAAGGATCAATATTTGGCTGAACAATCAGCACTTCTAATCTTGTGCTTTCCTTCATGTTCACTTTTAAAGAAAGATAATGTGAAAGGAGCATTGGCCCAATTAAAAGCATAGTAACTTTTAAAAGAGCTTTACCTTTATGCTTTGTTTGCAAAAACTTAAAAATGAAAAAATTTGTCAGTAATATCCAAAGCGAACCTCCTAAAACTCCCGTAAACTCATACCATTGAACTATGGAGGGAATATTTGCAAAGCCATTCCCTAATGTGAGCCAAGGCCATGATAAATCCCAATTTAAATGAAAATATTCCATACTTACCCAAGCAACTAACAAAACCCAAATACCTCTACCGATAGTATTTTTAATAAAGTAATAAAGCCAAAAAGCGGTAGCCATTAATAATGCATTTACTAAAAATGCAGCAATTGCACCAAATACTGTAGCATGATAAATCCAGTAAGTAGTAAAGAGATTAAATAAAAAAAAGCTTAAAAAGGAAAAAGCGAAAACTTGTAGCCCTTTTCGCTTTTCATTTGAACGAGAGGTTTTATCTTCTAGAATAAATAAAGGTACAAAACCAACGAACAATAAAGGGAACATGCCGATAGCTGGCCAAGAAAAAGCCAACAATAAACCGCTTAATACCGCTAAAAATAATTTTCTCATATCTTTTACAAATATTATCATATTTTTGCTGATATGAATGCAATCAAAAGAAATATCCCAAATATAATTACGCTTGCTAACTTGACTTGTGGCTTGTTTGCAATATTTTTTGCTTTTGAAGGGAACTTAGTTTTGTCTGCCACTTTCATTTTTTATGGTGCTTTTTTTGATTTTTTTGATGGTCTGTTAGCGCGTATTCTGAAAGTTGGAAGCGAATTTGGAAAACAACTAGATAGCTTGGCGGATATGGTTACTTTTGGTGTAGCACCTGGGATGATTTTGTTCCAACTAATTTATAATAGTATTGTCAACTCCTTTTCTCAATCTGATATAACCCAACCAAATTTTTTTCCATCAATTATTGCTTTTTTAATCCCCATTTTTTCAGCTATTCGTTTGGCAAAATTTAATACTGACACAAGGCAAACCACTGCATTTATTGGATTACCAACACCTGCTGCTGCAGTTTTCATTGCATCACTACCAATGATACGGGAAAGTTACTCATTATCTTTTAGTAGTGAATTATTAATAGGTGCGACCATAGTTTTATCTCTACTTTTAGTAGCAAAAATTCCCTTATTTTCCTTTAAATTCAGCAAGGCAGAAAGCATCACTTCTCGTTTAAATATTTTCAGAATTATATTAATTATAGTTGCCTTGATATTATTATTCATTTTTCAGTTTGCTGCTATCCCATTTATTGTAATTTTGTATCTGATTTTATCAATCCTAAATAATATACTATAATTATGAAATTCAGAGCTGAAATAGATATAATGCCACTTAAATCGTTATTAGATCCACAAGGAAAAGCCGTAAGTGCAAGTATGGGAAATGTTGGTTTATCAGAAATTGGAAATGTAAGAATTGGGAAACACATTACATTAGAAATTGAAGCAGATAGCAAAAAAGTTGCAGCTTCAAAAGTAGATGAGGCTTGCAAAAAAATGCTTTGCAATCAAATTATGGAATCGTTTGAATTCACGGTTTCTAAAGCGTAATTACTCTTTAACTGTTACTCTCACAATTTCAATTTTTCTGGCCATTGCTGCCTCTACACTATAAACCGACAGCTTTTTATTTCTAGGATTATCACTAACATTTTTATTAGAAACCGACTCGCCAAAAGGTAATTCTATAATAACTAATTGCTCATTTTTTAAGTATTGGGTAATACTTCCGTTTTGGAATTCATGCATGTAATTAAGCAGGGAAACAATTCTTCTTTTGGATAAATTGATATTGTAATCGCTTGCAAAAAGCGGACTCGCATACCCTTTTATTTGCAATTCTATTTTTTGACCACTAGCTAATGCTTTCTTAATTTTACGCAAAACTTCATCTAATTTATTGAAATTTTCTTGCAATTTATTTGTGAAAAAATCTTCTATTGATGATACCGAACTGCTATTTTTCACATACTCTTTCTTTAATAAAAAATAAGAAATATAGGATTGAATGTAATTAAGTTTTGTTGTGGTTTTCATGGTACAACAATCTGGCTCATCATTATGAAAATACAAGCTAAGTGGTAAATAATTGTTTATCTTTTCAATTACATTTGAGGTATCTTTTTCTTGCTTTTTTATTTCAAACGAGAAAATATCATTGCAACAATTTTCTTTATCTATATAAAGTGCAGGAGAACGATTAGAGGAAAAATGTCCTTTATTTTCCGTGAAGAAGTTCAAATACATTTCATCAAAAGGGGTGTTAAAGGGCTCGTCTAATAAAATAAGGTTTTCCCATAAAGTTAAATTGCCTTTTGCCTTGTATATATCAAAACCACCAAAGCCATTTTTTCTATCAGAACTAAAAAATAATTGTGCTATTTTGGGATTATAAAAGGGCGTAATCTCATTGGCTTTGCCGTTTATTTTATTACCCAAATTTATAGGATTTCCAAAGTTTCCTTGTTTATCAATAGCAGAAATCCAAATATCCAACCCACCAAAACCTCCTTCTCTGTCCGAAACAAAATACAAATACTTTTTGTTATCAATTATTGCAATGGTTGGTTGAGTGGAAGTGCTACCTATTTTGTTAATTCTCTCATCTAATTTCTTTGGTTTTGTCCATTTATGATTTTTAAATTTTGAAATATAAATTGCACAATTTTCTCCTTTGCAAAAAGTGAAATAAGCCATTTTATCTTTTGTTATAAAAAGATTTCCACTTTGCATATAGTCGGAATTCAGAGCAGAAAAATAACTCCCTCTGCTCCACTGATCTAATTGAAAATTGCTAGAATAAATAGAGGAAACATAATTGTTGTTATCCTCTCGGATTGCCGTAAAAAACGTATGATTTTTTTCATCTTGAAAAAAATTAAGTTCTGCTCCAATAGAGTTTATAGCAGTGGATAAATGCTTTATCTCAATGCTTTCTTGTGCAAAAATTACGCTAGAAAAAAATACTAATATGACTTTAACAAATCTCATAAATATCTAGGACAATATTTTTTTATTTCTCCTTTTTGCATTCTTTTTTTCTTATTCCAAATATAAATAATGACGAACTCAAAACCTCCTTTGTTATTACTAGCAGCCACCAAATCGGAAGTGTTAATATCATAACTAACCACCACCCTAATGCTATTGTAATTTAGCCCAAAAGCTGGAATAATGGCATCATCCCATCTATAAAATATTTGAGAAATAAGTTCCATATTAAGGGGAGCAATTTCATGTCTTATTGCAGTTCCAAAAAGAAGTTCGCTACTTTTCCCTTGCCTACTATAAAGCAAAGCAGGATTGAAAATAATTGTATTATTTATGCGATAAAAGGATTGAAAATAACTATTGTATTTTTCCTCTAATTGCAGATTTTCATCATGTAGCAAAGTTTGTTTTGGCCTGTTGATATGATAGGCAGAAAGCCCTGTTATAAAAGAAAAATTATCACTTACAATCATGCTATAATTTGCGCCAATTCCTACATCAAAATAGGAGAAAGAGGGGTTTTGTAAATTTTCATTTTCCTCAAAAATAAGATTAGAAAAATCTACTTTTCTTTGCGTGAAACCAAGCAATATCCCAGCTGCAATTTCCTTATCCCTAGCTATAGAAAAGGATTTATTTATTGCTGCATTAAACTCAGATGTAGTGAAATCAGCATCACCAGCTACATCATTTACGAATTGCAATCCGACAGAGGTTTTTTTCAAAATATCTTTTACCTCAAAATTAGCTGCAATTGTACTAAAGGGAGCGGCAACACTTTGCCATTGTGTTCTTTTATGAAAAGATGCTTTAAAGTCGGCCGATTGATTACCAACAATCGCAGGGTTTAAACCCATGGAAGAAACTGAAAATTGGGAGAAATGAACATCTTGAGCTTTCAAGTTAAAAGCAAATACAAGGCAAAATATGAGTAGAAAAATCCTCATCTTATCAATGTAATATTTCCTTTTTTGAATAATTTTTTACCGCCATAACATTCCAATTCTAAATAAAAATCAAACACTTGAGGCGCCAATAATTCATTTTGGTAAGTACCATCCCAATACCCCAACTTGTCGGTTGAAGAATATACTTTTTGTCCGAACCGATTAAAAATTTCAATCTTAAAAGAGGTAATGATTCCATCATTATCTAATATTCGATAAGTATTGTTTGGCTGCTGATTATTAGGAGTAAAAGCAGTAGGAATTTTAATCTTGTCTTCATCACAAAAAACATCTAAAACTGGTATAAAAATACTATCGTAAATAGTGCAGCCAAAATCGTTATACACTTGCACAAAAAACAAAGAATCTGAAGTTGGAGTAACTACAATTTGCTTTGTGGTATCGCCTGTTTCCCATAATACTTTATCGATAGTTTGAATATTTAAAGCTGTACTTTCTCCTTTATAAATTGGTTTTTTACTTGCCCAAATGCTGTCGCTTATTGGATCCTCATTTGCTTGAATAAAAACAGAATCCCTTAACTCACAACCATCCTGATTTTGAACCTCTACGAAAATCCAAATTGACGAATCAACAGCAATCCAAACGGAAGAAGAATCGGCACTAAAAGTTAAATTATTGCTTAGACTCCACTGGTATTTTATTAGTGGAATTATAGAAATGAGGTTATTCACTTTTATAAAAGCAGAGTCGCCTTTACAAATCTCAAAAATACCGCTTAATGAAATATCAATATTTTCAGTTTTTAACTCTACACTATCTATTGCCTGACAAATTCCATCCGTTACCATTACATAATATTGCATGGAGTTGCTGACTAATAAAAAACTATCCAAACTTAATGTATCAGAAAAATAATTATTGCTCGACCACAAAAAAGAAGTTACCAATCCATTAGAATTTGCTTGTAATAAAATAGGATTATTACAAAAAGAAGTATCGTTTCCAGCCTCTACACTTATCGTGTTTACTTCAACTAACTGAAAAACAGTATCGGTACAACTGCCATTTGAAATAAGTAATTGATAATTTATTGTAGAATCGGTAATTACAAAAGGATTGGAAACCGTAATACTACTGAGCCCATAAGATGGAAACCAAAAATAGCTTATAGTAGGGTCATTTACAGGTAATAAGCCAATTTGGATTTGCTCATTTTTACAAATTTCCACTTTCTGAATTGTGTTGGAAGAATTGGAGAGAATATAAATCTGCTTTGTTACAGTATCGCTTACATTACATGAAGTTGGATCGTTTGTAATGAGTGTAACATCATATATTCCATATTGGCTATACGTATGAATAGGGTTTTCTTGTGTGGAATTATTCCCATCTCCAAAAAACCACTGATAAGTTGTACTCCCAGCCCCAGTGCTTAAATTTTGAAATACAATGGTGGTATCACAGCCAACCCATGGAGCGGAAAAATCGGCTATCGTCATGGGGAAATCAAAATTGAATTTAAAAACAGCACTGTTACATTGTGATCCTGCTGCACTATTATTTGTACTAGAAACTGCCCCAGGATTTGGTGCAATAGGAAAATCGGAATAACCGCCACAACCTGCACAAACACATTGGTAAACAATTCCTTTTTTATCAAAACGGCTTGTTCCGCCATCTACATGTTCTGTGGCTTGATTACCTCCAAAATAAGTGGCGTAAATCAAATTACTCATATTATCATCCAGCACCATAAAGTAAAAATCGTTTCCATCTGTTGCACTTTGGAAAGCATTTGGAGTAATTGGCAAGTTAAAAGTGGTGCCAGCATTACCAAGACCTATACTTGAACCCCAACCTGAAATATAAATTTTATTGCAAACATCAACCAAAAAGGCAGTGGGAGAAATATTTGGCTTTCCGGTATTTGCCCCAACAACCGTAGACTGTAAAAGAACATCTAAATTTTTGGAAAGCTTGCTGATAAATTCTCCACCACCCGGAACATTATAGTTTGCTTGATAAATAAGTGTATTTCCTGTTGCTTTGGTTTGACCAAATAGATACACATTTTGCGCTCCATCCAACTCTACAAAATACGCTTGGTCGTATTGGTCAGATCCAAAATAAGTGGAAGAAAAAATTTGCGAACCATCCTTTGAAATATAAGAAACAAAAGCATCCGCACGCAAAGAATCTAAATAATTAGGATGGAGCCCATTTGTGCTTGTTGGAAAATTATCAGAAGTTGTTCCTCCTGTTACATAAATATTATCGCTATCATCAAGTGCTAATGAATAAATAGCGTCCACTCCTCTTCCCCCCAAAAATGAACTCCAAATAATATTGCTAAGCTGATTGTCCATCTTTATTACAACCCCCTCTTGCAAACTGTCAAGAATCGGCTGAAAAACTCCCCCAACAATTGGAAAATCGGCAGAACGCGTGCAAGTTGCCAAATAAATATTATTGTTTTTATCAATGTCTATTTCTCCACGAATTTCATCCGCATAATTAAATTTTAGTTTGTTAGCAATATTCAATCCGTCATTTTCACTTCCTCCAACAAAAGTAGATGCCAGAAGATTTCCGCCATTGGTGCTAAGACGTGAAATTATTAAATCGCAACCTGCAGGATAAGAAATGCCAATTCCAGAGGGGACAAATGAAGGACCTCCATTAAAATTAGTTTGATAAGCATTGGTAGTTATAGGATAATCAGCTGAGCCAGATGTCCCAAAAAGGAAAAGTTCATTTGCCGAATTGACAATCATAGAGTGAGGTAACTCGTCCTTTGAACCACCCAAATAGGTAGCAAAAATTGCAACCGTTCCACTTGTATCGTATTTTGTGATAGCTATGTCAGTACCTGCACTTCCTGTTCCTCCTGCAAAATTGATTTGATAGGCCCCTAATGTTGTGGGGTAGCCCACTCCAAAAGCTGTGCTACCAGAATACAAAAAACCAAAATCATCATAAGTTGCTGTATAGCCAAAATTATTTGCCGTACTTCCAGAATAAGTAGAGAAAATTAGAGTCGGATCAATGATTAAATCCTCATTTTTATTGTAGCCATTAGGAAATTCAAAACTTAGTATTTTACCTTTTAACTTATAATTACACTGAATTTCTTTTTTAATTCCATCCAAAATTTGATAGGCAAAAGGTTTTTGCTCTGTAATTGTATTTACAGAAGTTTGCACATATAAATTCCCATTTTTTATAAATATAGCATCAATCCCATTATAACTTAATTTCAGTTTTTTTAAATTGGCATTGGGGTTAACAATAATGTCATATTTCAAATTCCCTTCTGATCTATACATTTTTAAATCAATGCCATCATAAATATTTTTTTGTGTGAGTGTTTTGTAGTGACGCACATTCTCTGCCCAATTATTTTGATTATTTCCTAAATAATAATTTTCAAAAAACTCGCTTTTCTCTTCTAAAAAACTCTCAATATTTTCATTGGCATTTTTGAAAATCACCTTAAAAGCATGGGCTTTGATGCTTCTATCGGTAGTTCTGTGGTTATGAATATCTGCTAGTTTCTGTTGGTTGTAAAAATGGTATGTGAATATTCCTTTTTCAATAAATAAAGCTCCGCCAGGAAGGCATACTTTTGCAATTACTTTTTGAGGTAATTGCCCTTTGTTTTTGATAAATGGATTTTCTAAATCAGTAGCATAAATAAATTGAACTGATAAAAAAAATAAAAGTAGTATCAGCTTTTGGACTATACTTATTTTGTTCAGCATTTTGCATTATATTGTTGGCTCTGCAAGATACTGAATTAAACTATCTTTTACCCATTGGAAAGGTTCCTTACTTTGCTCTTTCATGGGTTCAGATGGAGGTAATTTTTCTTTATATGGATCAACTTGTCGGCCATTTTTCCAGAACCGATAACAAACGTGCGGACCGGTAGCCAATCCTGTGCTGCCAACATATCCTATTATATCTCCCTGTTTTACATGCACTCCTTTTCTTATCCCTGATTTTATTTTTGACATGTGCAGATATTGAGTGGTGTAAGTATTATTGTGCCTGATTTTTACAAAGTTTCCGTTATTGCGCGTATAAGATGCGACAACTATGCTGCCATTTGCTGTAGTTAAAATTGGTGTTCCTTTTGGAGCAGCATAATCTGTCCCTAAATGTGGTTTTACCCTTCCTGTTACTGGATGCCTCCTGCGCTTACTGTATTTGGAGCTAATTCGACTAAAATTAAGTGGGGCTCGCAAAAAAGCTTTTCTCAATGTTTTACTTTCTTCATCAAAATAATCCCCAAAATTTTCTCCCTCTTCTCTAAAATAAAAGGCGTAAAAATCTTCCCCTTGATGTATAAATTTTGCTGCCCAAACTCTGCCTATTCCTACAAATTCATCTTCTACAAATCTCTCTTCATAAAAAACTTTAAATTTATCTCCTTTCTGAATGCGAAAGAAATCGATTGTCCAAGCGTAAATATTAGAAAGTTCCATCACTAGTGCTGGACTCATATTATTATCCATAATAGCATTCCACAATGATGAGGTGATTTCTCCTGATGCAGTTCGCATCCTGATTTCTACTTCTTTTTCTCCTCTGTAAACTTGAATTCCATCTCTTAAATCAAAAACTATATAGTTGGTTGCCGATTCTTCATAGATAAAACATTTTGCTATTGCATTAGAATCTTTTGTGCAAAACACAGTAAATGGTTGCCCAGCTTTTGCTCTTTTTACATCAAAAATTCCTTTTGACGCTTTTACTATTTTGTCAATTTGAGTATGGTCAATATGATTACGATATAGTATTTCTCCTAAAACTTGTCCCGGTTTTATGATTCCTCTTGTCACCTGAAAAGAATCTGTAACAATGCCGTATTCTATTGTAGGACCAAAAGAAGTGCTGATATTAGTACTATCGCCATTTGCCTTATTGCATTTAGTAAAATTTAATGCCGTTAGCAGGAGGAGTAATCCTAAAAATAAAATGCTGAATAATCTTGTTTTCATAGTCGCAATTTACAGAAAATAGAATGGGATATTCAAGGCCATTTAATCAGTTATTGACAATGGATTTTTCAAACCTTTAAATGAAGATAATTCCGCTTTTATTGTGCCAACAATTATTTTAGTTTCTACTTTTATCATTAATTTATTTTCATCATCTGATATCCAAATTCTCATGCCTTTCCCATCCTTAAAAACTCTTCCCTCTTGCAGTTGAGGGGTAAAAACCATACAGTTTATTTTTCCCCATTTTGTTTTAATAACCTCATTTTTTTCATATTTAATTTGCATGGGATAAATTTCCTCATCCATAAAAACATTAAGCTTTACAATAGAATCTATTTGTACATTCTGATAATTGAGTAGTGCTCTTGTAAAATAAAATCCGGACAACATATCTTGTGTTTGGTTTGGAATTTGATAAATAGAATCTTCAGCCAAAACTTCATTTTTTTCGGAGTTAAACAGATAGTTTTGTTTGATAATATAACCCCCTTCTTTTACATTTCTGATAAAATGAATAGGAGATAAAGAAGTGGAGTTTACATAAGAAATATATTCGTCATACACTTTAAAAAATAAGCTGAAAAATGAATTCGTTTGGCCAATCCCTTCAAGATGAAAGCACTCCCTATTATTATGTTTTTCAATATTCTTGACTATAAGTGTTCCATGGCCAGCAGTAATGGGACCATAATGAATTCGGTAAGTACAACTTTCTCCTACTTTAAAAGGAAGATTATTTTGGGAAAAAATAAATAGGGGACAAAGAATCAAAAAAAATAAAACCCTTTTTATTGTCATATTTACATTACTATATTGATAATTCGCTTAGGCACTACAATTATCTTTTTAGGCGATTTTCCTTCTAAATAATGAGCTGTTTTTTCATGTTTCATTACCTCAACCTCCACTTGTTCTTTTGTCATTTCGACAGGTAAAGTAATTTTAAATCGCATTTTACCGTTAAACGAAACCGGATAATTCACCTCATTCTCCACCAAATAACTTGCGTTAAACTTTGGGAAATTAGCAGTCGTAACTGAAGTTTCATTTTCTAATTTTTGCCAAATCTCTTCCGAAATATGTGGTGCATAAGCAGAAAGCAGAACAGTAAAATCAGAAATAATTTGTCTGCTATTGCATTTTTGTTCGGTCAATTCATTTATGCAAATCATAAAGGTACTCACCACCGTGTTGAAAGAGTGACGCTCTATATCTTCTTCAACTTTTTTAATGGTTTTGTGTAAAGTTTTATAATTCGCTTTTGTTGGTGTTTCTGCTGAAACCTCAAAGTTATTTTCTGCATCATGAACCAAACGCCAGAACTTACGCAGGAAATTATGCACCCCATTTATTCCCTTTACATCCCAAGGTTTAAGTTGCTCTAGTGGTCCTAAAAACATTTCGTACAAACGCAAAGTGTCTGCCCCAAAATCATCTACCAATTTATCAGGAGTTTGTACATTGTATTTGGATTTTGACATTTTTTCCACCTCATGCCCACACAAATATTTTCCATCTTCATTTAAAATAAATTCAGCATTTGCATATTCTGCTCTCCAATTTTTGAACGCCTCAACATCCAACACATCATTATCTACAAAACTGATATCTACATGTAAGCGTGTCGTTTTATGTTCTTTTCTTTTATCAAAACTTACAAACGTATTTGTATCTTTTATTCTGTATACAAAGCTTGATCTCCCTAAAATCATCCCTTGGTTAATCATCTTTTTGAAAGGTTCCTCAAAAGAAATAAATCCTCTATCGTACAAAAATTTAGTCCAAAAACGAGAATATAATAAATGTCCAACAGCATGCTCGGCACCCCCAATATACAAATCTACTTGCCCCCAATAATCTGACTTCTCTTTTGCACAAAATTCCCCATCATTATTTGGGTCCATATAGCGTAAAAAATACCAAGAACTCCCTGCCCAACCTGGCATAATATTGGTTTCCATTCTATCTCCTTCATACACATTCCAATACTCTTTTTTGGCTCTGGCTAGTGGTGGCTCTCCACTTGCAGTTGGTAAATATTTATCTACCGGAGGAAGCGTAACCTGCTTATCATCTTCTAAAACATAAGCCGTTTCACCTTTATAATACACTGGAAATGGTTCTCCCCAATATCTTTGTCTTGAGAAAATTGCATCACGCAAACGATAATTAATTTTACCTTTTCCGAAACCTCCTTCTTCAATTTTATAAATCGCTAAACTCATGGCCTTTTTAGCGGATAGTCCATTTAAAAAATCAGAGTTTGCAATGTTTACATTCTTCTCTTCATTCGCCCCCTCACTTACATCAACTCCATCAAAAATATTAATGATTTCCAAACCAAAGTGAGTCGCAAAATCCCAATCTCTTTGGTCGCCACATGGGACAGCCATAACAGCACCAGTTCCGTAAGAAGCCAATACATAATCTCCAATCCAAACTTGTACTTTATCTCCTGTAAACGGATGAATAGCATAGGCTCCTGTGAATATTCCACTTACACTTTTATCAGCCTGTCTATCTCTTTCCGATTTTAACTTTGCTGTATTTACATAAGCATCAACTTCCTCTTTTTTGTCTGGAGTTGTGATTGTATTTACCAACTCATGTTCTGGTGCTAATACCATAAAATTAACTCCAAAAATGGTGTCTGGTCGAGTGGTGAAAACTTCAATTTTATTTGCTGAATTTTCCAACTGAAAACTTACAGACGCTCCTTTGGATTTCCCAATCCAATTCTTCTGAATTTCCTTTATTGAATCCGACCAATCTACAGTATCTAATCCTGAAATCAACCTATCTGCATAAGCAGTAATTCTGAGTGACCACTGTTTCATTAACTTTTGTTCTACCGGAAAACCACCTCTTTCCGAAAGCCCATCTTTCACCTCATCATTAGCCAGTACTGTTCCTAATCCTTCACACCAATTTACCCAAGTGTCCGATAAAAATGCCAAACGATAATTGAGTAGCATTTTTTCTTTTTCTGCTTCAGAAAAATTACACCACTCTTCTGCCGAAAATTTTGGCGTATTGTCATCACAAACCGCCTGAGAAGTAAGATTTCCTTTCTTTTCAAAATAGTCCGCCAAGTCAGCAATTGGCATGGCTTTATCTTCAACATTACAATAGCACGAATTGAATAATTGCTTGAAAATCCATTGCGTCCATTTATAGTAATTTGGGTCGGAAGTTTGTACTTCTCTACTCCAATCGTATGAAAAACCAATTTGGTCTAATTGTTTTCTATACCTTTCTGTATTATCTTTTGTAGCAATAGCCGGATGAATTCCTGTTGTGATTGCGTATTGTTCTGTTGGTAAACCAAAAGAATCGTACCCCATTGGATGCAAAACATTAAAGCCTTTTAATCTTTTGTATCTAGCAAAAATATCAGAGGCAATATACCCTAGTGGATGACCAACATGCAGCCCTGCTCCTGATGGATAAGGGAACATATCTAACACATAATATTTTTGCTTTTGTGAATCTTCCGAAACCTTATAGGTTTCATCATTTCTCCATTTGTCTTGCCACTTTTTTTCTATGTTAGAAAAGTCATAATTCATTTATATTTTTTAAGTTGTGGCAAAGTTAATTAAATACTGAATGTATTTTTTTATTTTTGGCAATTGATATGAATAATCAAAATCTATGTCTTTAAAAAGAACCATAAAATCATCCCCAATGTCCATTGTTATAAGCATGTCCTTAGTGCTTTTTGTACTAGGAATACTAGGGTTTTTACTTATTAATGCTAACCGACTTTCCAATCATGTAAAACAAAATATTGGATTTTCAGTAATGATAAAAGAGGGCGTGAAAGATGTAGATATACTGCAATTACAAAAATGGATTGACTCAAAACCATACTCATTAGAGACAGATTGGGTAAGTAAAGAGGATGCGGCAAAAGAATTGCGAGAGCAATTAGGAGAGGATTTTATTGCATTTTTAGGATATAATCCTTTATTAGAATCCATTGATATAAAGCTGAAAGCATCTTATGCCAACTCTGATAGTTTATTGATTCTGGAAGAAAAGCTCATTAAAAATGATTTGATTCATGAAGTTTATTATCAGAAAGATTTGGTAGAAAAAATAAACGAAAATGTGCGAAAAATGAGTATTTTTCTACTTTCGTTTTGCATTTTACTTTTTATTATTTCCTTTACACTTATCAATAATACCATTCGGCTTTCGGTATATTCAAAGCGTTTTTTAATTCGTACCATGAAACTGGTAGGAGCAACCAATAAATTTATAAAAGGTCCGTTTTTATCAGAAAGCATTTATAATGGGGTGTATAGTTCGCTTGTGGCTATTTGCATGCTGATAGGTGTTTTTCAACTTTTACAAAGCGATATGCCCGATTTTTTAAACATTCGGGATTTTAAAAGTATGGGTATTCTTTTTGCTTGTATATTTGTGGCTGGAATTTTGTTTACTTGGCTATCTACTTTCTTTGCTCTCAGGAAATACTTGCGGATTAAAGAAAGTGAAATTTATTTATAAAATATGAATCAAAAAAATAATCTTGACTTTGCATTTACAAAACAGAACTACATTCTTTTACTTGTAGGGGTTGCTCTTATTTGTGCTGGACTTTTGCTGATGATTGGTGGTGGCTCGGATGATCCAACCATTTTTAGTGATAAAATTTTTGATTCGCAAAGGTTAGCCCTTGCCCCTATACTAATAGCACTAGGTTTTATTGTTGAAATTTTTGCAATAATGCACAAGCCAAAAGACAAGTAATAAATGGAAATTTTAAGGGCTATTGTTCTTGGAATTATTCAAGGATTGACTGAATTTTTGCCAGTAAGTAGTAGCGGGCATTTGGAAATTGCTAAATGTATTTCCCCTTCTGATATGTTGGCGGAAGAAAGCATGCTAATGACAGTGGTTTTGCATTTTGCTACCGCCCTTTCCACAATTATTATTTTTAGGAAAGATATTGCCGAAATATTTGCTGGCTTATTTCAATTTAAGATGAATGATAGTTTTTTGTTTTCTGTAAAAATTGTACTTTCTATGATTCCAGCTGTTTTTGTTGGTTTGTTTTTTGAAAGTGAAATTGAGGCACTATTTGGCGGGCAATTAATTTTAGTTGGGAGTATGTTACTAATAACTGGCGTATTACTTTTTTTAGCGGACAAAGCAAAACATGCAGAAAAAAATGTTGGGATTAAAAATGCAATACTCATTGGCATCTCGCAAGCCATAGCTATAATGCCTGGAATTTCCCGTTCAGGGGCCACAATTTCTACGGCTGTTCTTTTAGGAATAGATAAAGAAAAATCGGCACGCTTTTCCTTTTTAATGGTTGTGCCATTAATATTTGGAAAAATGGCAAAAGATATATTCTCTGGGAAAATAAGTTATGAAAGCAGCTCTTTCATTCCGCTAATAGTTGGTTTTATTTTTGCTTTCATTACTGGCCTAATTGCTTGCAAATGGATGATAAAATTGGTAAAAAATAGTCAGCTAAAATACTTTGCCTATTATTGTTTTATAGTAGGTATTTTGGTCATTCTTCTTTTTGCATATAACCAATTCCCTTGTCAGAGCTAGCCCCAAGTCAGATAACTAAGGCCACAGATTTTTTGTCTGGAGCTTTATTACTTATTAACAAGCCAGCAGAATGGACATCTTTTGATGTGGTAAAAAAAATAAGAAATCTAATAAAGAAAAAACTGCAACTAAAAAAGATAAAAGTAGGGCATGCCGGAACGCTAGATCCACTAGCTACTGGGCTACTTATTGTTTGCACAGGAAAATTTACTAAAAGAATTGATGAAATTCAAGGACAAGAAAAAACCTATACTGGCAATCTTATTTTGGGAGGCGCAACGCCTAGTTATGATTTGGAAACTGAAGTAAATCAAACTTTTGAAACTTCCCATATTACAAAAGAATCATTAGAAGAAGCGGCTAAACAATTTGTTGGGAAAATAAATCAAATTCCTCCCATTTTTTCAGCTTTAAAAAAAGATGGAGAACGCTTATACAAACTAGCTCGAAAAAATAAAGAAATAAAATTAGAAAGCCGAAAAGTAACTATTCACAGCTTTAAAATTATAGATATAAATATGCCAATAGTTAGCTTCAAAATAGCGTGTGGCAAGGGTACTTATATCCGCTCCATTGCAAATGATTTTGGTAGGGCCTTAAATAGTGGTGCTCACTTATCTAAATTATGTAGAACAGAAATTGGAGAATACAACTTAAAAGATGCTTTTTCTCTTAATGAAGTAGAAGATAAAATCAAACTGCTATAACCCTTGACTTCTGCCTTTGAATGTAGTATATTCGCGCCTTAAAAATCAATCCTCAAGCTATGAAATCACAAATAATGAAATACAAGCTTTCGCACTTTGTTTTTAACTTACCAAAAGAGCGAAAAGCAACAACTCCGGCAAAAAATAGAGACGAATCAAAATTGATGGTTCTTCACCGAGAAAGCGGGGAAATTAAGCATAAAAAATTCAAAGATATTATAAATTATTTTGATGAAGGAGATGTGATAATTTTGAACAACACCAAAGTTTTTCCTGCCCGACTTTTCGGAAATAAAGAAAAAACAGGAGCAAGAATTGAAGTATTTCTACTAAGAGAATTAAATAAAGAAAGTCGGCTTTTTGATGTATTGGTGGATCCCGCAAGAAAAATAAGAATCGGCAATAAGCTCTATTTTGGAGAAGAGGATGAGCTGATTGCGGAAGTAATTGACAATACAACATCAAGAGGAAGAACCCTGCGTTTTTTGTTTGATGGCTCTTATGATGAGTTTAAAGAAACATTAACCAGACTAGGGCAAACACCCCTGCCTAAATATCTAAATAGAGAGCCAACAGAGGAAGATGATGAAAGGTACCAAACCATTTATGCAAAGCATAGTGGAGCAATTGCAGCACCTACTGCTGGTTTGCATTTTAGTCGAGAACTAATGAAACGACTGGAAATAAAAGGAATAAATTTTGCTGAGGTTACCCTTCATGTTGGTCTAGGTACTTTTAGGGAAGTGGAAGTAGAAGATCTTTCAAAACATAAAATGGATTCGGAAGAAATAAATATAACACAAGCTGCCGCAAATGTTATTAATACAGGGCTTGATAATAATAAAAGAATTTGTGCAGTGGGGACTACTTCTGTTAGAACAGTTGAAAGCTCTGTTACTACTCAAAATAGAATGGTCCCTTTTGATGGTTGGACCAATAAATTTATTTTTCCTCCATACGATTTCAGGATTCCGACTTGTATGCTAACTAATTTTCATTTACCAAAATCTACTTTGATGATGCAAATCAGTGCTTTTGCCGGACATGATTTTACAATGAAAGCATATAAAGAAGCTGTAAAGAAGAAATATAAATTTTACACTTATGGGGATGCCATGTTAATTTTATAAGATGAAAAGAGTTGCTTTAATCGTAGCTGGTGGAAAAGGGGAGCGCATGAATACGAAAACCCCAAAACAGTTTTTATTACTGAATAGTTTACCCATTTTAATGCACACCTTAAATGCTTTTTCACATTTAGATAAAATTATTTTAGTGCTTCCACAAACTCAAATTGAAAATTGGAAAGCACTTTGTAAACAATATAATTTCTCTCTAAAACACAGTACAGTTGCAGGTGGAATAAATCGTTTTGGATCTGTAAAAAATGGTTTGAAAAAAGTGGATGATAATAGTATTGTTGCTATTCATGATGGGGTGCGACCACTTGTTTCCGAACATCTAATTGACGAACTAATTTCTGTAACGAAAAAGGGGATTGGAGTTGTGCCGGTTGTATCGATAAAAGATTCTCTGCGAAAAGTAGATGGGAATAGTAGCAAATCGGTAAGTAGAAGTAATTTGTATAAAGTGCAAACGCCACAATGCTTTTTTGCTAGCACCATTAAGGATGCCTACAAACAAAATTTTTCACTCTTTTTTACAGATGATGCCTCTGTTTTGGAAAGTAATGGAGGAAAAATAAACACTACTTTAGGAGAAGAAAAAAACCTAAAAATTACTACTGAAGAGGATTTGAGGGTTGCTGAATTATTACGCTAAAACCTTAACAAAACTCCCCTCAATAATCTTCATGCCTTCCAAATGTTGAATTAAATTCACCCCAGGAATTTTTCCTTTTTCAAAGCTGCCTAATTTTTCAAAACCAAGGGCTTCTGCTCCATTTTTAGATGCTATTTTAAGCAGTATATTCATATCAAAATTAGAATTTTCTTGCACAACTAAAAGCTCTTCCAAAATAGAAAGGGAATTATTAGAAGCCAAACTATCCGTTCCAACACAAAGTTTATCAGTATCAAAAATGGAATAGTCTGGCAAAGCATTTTCAATATACAAATTTGCTTTTGGGCAAGTACCGTAATAGTGTTCAGTTAAATCTTCTTTTTTAGCAAAGGTATTATGCACTAAAAGTATTTTTTTGTTTTCTAATTCTTGAAAAATATCAATTGATTTTTTTCTTGTTTGCCAAATTTCTTCACTTGCATTTACACCCTTTAGCCAATCAAAAAAAGCACCCTCCTTATTTTCAAAAAGCTGATTTTCCTCTTTTGTTTCTTGCATATGAATGGTGAGTAATTCATCTTTTTCATCAAAATGATTTACAATTTCTTGTGCCAATTTTGGCGGCACTGAAAAAGGAGCGTGCGGCACAATGCTTGCTTTTTTCCCAATTGCTCTAAATTGATTTCTTATTTGTAAAGCATTCTTTATTGTGTCTCTAATTTTATCCTCATGCACCTGAAAAGTTTCAATAAAATTGTAGTAAGTTAAATTACTTTTCTGCTTTTGTAAAAGTGTATCAGTTGTATTACAAATATCTCCAACTCCAACTATTCCATTAGCAATCATTTGCTGTTCTGCTTTCTCAATTGCATACTGAATATCTTCTTTTTCAAACTCATTTCTTTGCTGAATAGCTCCTATAAAATCCAAAAAACCTTTCCCTTTTTCCGCAACTCCTTGTAAATGGCTCAGTTCCAAATGACAATGTGCATTTACAAATCCTGGACACAAAATCCCCTCAAAAACCTCCAATTGTTCTGGCGGAACTTCTGCTCTATTTTCAAGAATTGCGATAACTTCCCCCTTATCAGAAATTTGCAATACCCCTTCTTTTATTGGGGCAATGTGCAATGGATATAAATAATCGGCCGTTAAAAATCGCATAGCACAAAAGTAAGGAATCTGAATTACTATCTTTGCAAACCAAATGAAAGAAAAAATAGACATACGAAATATTAGTGTAGAAGACTTGTGTGCATTCTGTGCCGAGCATAAATTACCCAAATTTAGAGCAGGGCAAATTGAGGAGTGGTTGTGGAAAAAACGCGCTACTTCTTTTGATGAAATGACTTCTTTATCCAAAGATATGCGTAATTTGTTTGGGGAGCATTTTTGCATTAATCCTGTAAAAATTCACAAGGGAGAAAGAAGTATAGATGGCACTATCAAATACAGCTTACAGCTACACGATAAATTATTGGTTGAGGGGGTTTTAATTCCTTCCAAAAAGAGAATAACTGCTTGCATTTCTTCACAAGTTGGTTGCAGTTTAGATTGTGCATTTTGTGCTACTGGGACATTAAAATTAGAAAGAAATTTAACTGCTGCCGAAATATATGACCAAGTTTTCATCCTAAATGAAGAGTCCGTTTCTAACTTTGGCAAATCACTGTCTAATATTGTGTATATGGGGATGGGTGAGCCACTCTTGAACTACAACAATATGTTGGAGAGTATCCGCCTTATCACCACTGAAAAAGGAATGGGAATGTCGCCAAAAAGGATTACTGTTTCTACCGCAGGAATTGCTAAAATGATAATGAAACTAGCAGATGACAAGGTAAGGTTTAACTTGGCTATTTCCCTTCATAGTTCAAATGATGAAACAAGGAGCAAGCTTATGAGTTTAAATGATTCCGTTCCTTTGCAAGAACTTAGAGATGCCATTCGATATTTTTATGATGAGACTAATAGCAGAATTACCTATGAATATATACTCTTTAAAGGAATTAATGATAATGTGAATGACGCAAAGGGTTTGGCTAATTTTTGCAAAGTAAGCCCTTGTAAAATTAACTTAATTGAATACAATACAGTGGATGATTTCCCTTATGAAAAATCGACTAATAAAGTCACTGAAAACTTTATATCTTATCTAGAAGAAAAGAACTTGATTGTAAATTTAAGAAAAAGCAAAGGCAAAGATATTAATGCTGCTTGTGGGCAATTAGTAAACAAACTCCAATAACTTTTTAACAAGCGAATTTTTTCAGAAGATTAGCACGAACTTCTTTGTATATTCGCTTTCAATCTTTTTGGTAATTTGAGTACGATAAACGAAATAAAATCTCCTATCAAACAAGAGATGCTTCTTTTTGAAAAAAAGTTTAAGGCATCCCTTAATAGCAAAGTTCCTTTGCTCGATAAAATAATGCATTACATCATCAAGCGAAAAGGAAAGCAGATGCGTCCAATGTTTGTTTTTCTGTCAGCCAAACTTTGTGGAAAAGTAACAGAAAGCACCTATATCTCGGCATCCTTAATTGAGCTTTTGCATACGGCAACCCTGGTGCATGATGATGTAGTAGATGAAGCTAATATCAGAAGGGGTTTTTTCTCTATCAATGCGCTTTGGAAAAATAAAATTGCTGTTTTGGTAGGTGATTTTTTATTATCAAAGGGTCTGCTTTTAGCAGTAGAAAATAATGAATTTGAACTGTTAAAAATAATGAGTAATGCAGTAAAAGACATGAGCGAAGGGGAGCTTTTACAAATTGAAAAAACAAGAAAATTAGATATTGAAGAATCCGTTTATTTTGAAATTATAAGGCAAAAAACAGCCACCTTAATTGCGGCTTGTTGTGCTTGCGGAGCAAGCTCTGCTACCAAAGATGTAGCAACTATAAAAAAGCTACATCTTTTTGGAGAAATGGCAGGAATTGCTTTTCAAATAAAAGATGATTTGTTTGATTATTCGCATAATCCGATTATTGGCAAGCCAACCGGTATTGACATAAGAGAACAAAAAATGACTCTACCCTTGATTTACACTTTAAGCATAAGTGATAACCCGCAGAAAAAGATGATAATTAATACCATAAAAAACCACAATAAGGATACGGATAAAGTAGCAGGCATAATTGAATTAGTAAAAAGTAGTGGTGGCTTGAATTATGCTACTAAAAAAATGAATGAATACCACCAAAATGCACTAAATATTTTGGAGGAATTTGAAGATGGAGAAGCAAAAAAGGCACTAAAACAAATGATTGATTTTGTAATACATAGAAAACAATGATTCCGAAAGAAACTATTGATAAAATATTTGAAGCGGCTCGAATTGAGGAAGTGGTAAGTGGCTTTGTACAACTTAAAAAAAGAGGCGCTAATTTTATTGGACATTGCCCTTTTCATGATGAAAAAACACCTTCCTTTACGGTATCGGCCTCCAAAGGGATTTACAAATGTTTTGGATGTGGGAAGGGAGGGAATTCTGTAAGTTTTGTGATGGAACATGAACATTATTCTTATCCTGAGGCTTTAAAATATTTGGCGGAAAAATATAGCATTGAAGTGGCGGAAAAAGAGTTAACTCCTGAGCAAAACATAAGAGCAAACGACAGGGATAGTTTGTATGTAATTAGCTCCTTTGCCAATAAATTTTTCCAACAGCAGCTATGGGAAAGGGAGGAAGGAAAAATCGTAGGATTAAGCTATTATAAAGAAAGAGGATTTACGGAAGAAACCATCAAGAAATTTCAGTTAGGGTATAGCCCAAAACAAAAAGATGCCCTCAGCAAAGAAGCTATAAAATCCTCATTTCAGCAAAAATATTTGGAAGATTCTGGTTTGTCCATTATTAAAAATAAATCTGCTTTGGATAGATTCAGAGAAAGAATGATGTTTCCTATTCATAGTTTTTCTGGTAGGGTTTTAGGCTTTGGTGGTCGCACTTTACAAAAAGATAATAAAGCAAAATATGTCAATTCGCCTGAGAGTTTGATATACCTTAAAAGTAAAATTTTATACGGTATTTACTTTGCTAAACAACACATCAGTAAACAAAACAACTGCTTTATTGTGGAGGGATATACGGATGTAATTTCCCTTCATCAAGCAGGGGTTGAAAATGTAGTTTCCTCATCAGGCACCTCCCTTACATCCGAGCAAATAAAATTGATCAACCGTTTTACAAAAAACATTACCATTCTTTTTGATGGAGATGCTGCTGGACTGAAAGCCTCTTTTAGAAGTATTGACATGATATTGGCAGAAGGCATGAATGTAAAAGTGGTTTTATTCCCTGACGGAGAAGATCCGGACTCTTTTGCACAAAAGTGTAGTCAGGAAGAATTGATAAATTATTTGGAGGAAAACCAAAAAGATTTTATTACTTTTAAAACAAATATATTAAGTAAAGATACAAATGAAGATCCGGCAAAAAGAGTAGAAATGATAAAAGATATCGCTTCCTCTATTGCGCAAATTCCTGATGATATCGGTAGATCAGAATACATAAAAGAGTGCAGCCGAATGCTGAGGGTAAAAGAATTGGATTTAGCAAAAGAGGTAAGCGCACAAAAGAATAAACGAATAAGCCCTTTCCCAGCAAAAAGTGAGAATGCAAGCAATTTTGAAGAAAAAGAAATTCCTACTTCAAAAATGAACAAAGAGGAAAAAGAAATTATTCGACTATTGCTCAATTATGGAAATAAGAATATGAAAGAAGAAGATCAAAAAATTAGTATTGCGTCTTTTATTATTCAGGAGTTAGAGGTAGATAATATTAGTTTTGAAAACGAGCAATACCAATCTATATTAGGTGAAATATCTGCTCATGTAAAAGAGGATGGAGAAATAAATTTAAATTATTTTACCCTACATCAAAACCCTTCTATAAGCAAATTGGCTATCGATTTGATAAGCAAAAAACATAGTTTGAGCGAAAATTGGAAATCACGACACCGAATACTAACTGGCTCGGAAGAAGATAAATTTCGAAAAGCAGTAGAAAGCTCTATTTATGCTTTAAAATTAAAACATTTGGACACCAAACTAGGAGATATTCAATTACAGTTAAAAGAAAATCCTGATGATGAGCGATTTACAAAAGCTTATGCCAAATATTTACAAACCAGAAGACAAATTGCGGAAAAATTAGGAAGAACCATGTGCTAATTACTTTTTATATCCCTTAGTTTTAATTGCAAATTTTTCCTGCCATTCCAATCATTTTCATCAATAGAATAACAAATATCAAATATTTGTCCATCTTTTATTTTTTTAAAATGATGGGCTAATCCAAATCCAATACTGCTTATTGAATTTCTGCTATTTTCATTTGTAATATTTAACCGTAAATGGGTTTTATCCGCTCCAACCGCTCTGCCATAACCACTATCTTTTACTGCTTTGGTAATAAAAATTGGCGTGCGATTTTGTGGCCCGAAAGGTGCAAATTGTTGAATAAGTCTAAATAATTTATCGCCAATATCATGCAAATCAAGTTCCATATCAATAGTAACCTCTGGGGTTAATTGTTCCTCTGTAATTGTATCAGAAACAGCCCTCTCAAAAGCATCTATAAAATCTTGTAGCTTTTCCTTTTTAAGGGTGAGTCCGGCAGCATACATATGTCCACCAAATTTCTCTAAATATTTTTCGCATTGCAATAAAGCATTATACAAATCAAACCCTTTAACCGAACGAGCAGAACCCGTTAGTTCCCCATTCTTTTCTGCCAAAACAACAGTTGGCTTATAATATGTTTCGATAAGACGAGATGCTGCAATTCCCACTACTCCTTTATGCCAATCTTGACTATAAACCACAGTAGATTTTTTACTGTCATCAATCATACTAAGAGCTTGTTTTGTAATGTCCTGATCAAGCCCTCTTCTTGTTTTGTTTAACCGCTCTATTTCCTGCGCTAATTTAGCCGCTTTAAAAGAATCCATTTCTATTAACAATGCCACTGCTTTTTTACCTTGCTCAATTCTGCCAGCTGCATTTATGCGTGGCGCTATCCCAAAAACAATATCTGAAATTGTCCATTTTCCTTTTCTGTTTGCTACATCCATTAATACCTTTAAACCCACTCTTGGATTTTTGTTTATCTGCTCTAATCCAAAAAATGAAAATGCTCTGTTTTCATCAATCATGGGGACAATATCGGCAGCAATACTTACCACCAACAAATCAAAAAGAGGAGTAATTTCTTCAAAAGGAATATTATTTTTTTCACTAAACGCTTGAATTAGTTTTAACCCTACTCCACATCCTGAAAGTTCCTTGAAGGGATAGTTGCAATCTTTTTGTTTAGGATTTAAAATAGCAACCGCATTTGGAATTTCCTCTGCTGGATTATGGTGGTCGCAAATAATGAAATCAACCCCTTTATCATTGGCATAATTTATTTGATTTACTGCTCTTATTCCGCAATCAAGCACTATGATTAGTGTGTAATTATGCTCTTTTGCATAATCAATTCCTTGCAGTGAAATTCCGTATCCTTCCGTATATCTGTCAGGTATATAATAGTCAAGATTTTCAGTAAGAGTAGCAAGAAAAGTATATAGCATTGCTACTGATGTTGTCCCATCCACATCATAATCTCCATACACTAAAATTTTCTCATTATTTGCAATTGCAGATTGTATCCTCTCGACTGCTTTTTGCATATCCTTCATCAAAAAAGGATTGTGAAATTGTGAAAAATCTGGTCGAAAAAACTGCTTTGCCTCATCAAAAGTAGTTACCCCCCTTATCACTAATAGATGAGCGATCGACCTACTAACACCTAAACTTTCAGCTAAATCATTTACGATTTTGTTATCTGTTTCTTTTATTTTCCACTTTTTTTGCATTGGTATTACGCATTATTTTTGTTTGTGTAAGAATTGAATATTTATGAATAAGTTCAAAAATTTCCGCTATCATTTTTTCATCCATTATAAAATCAATCGCATCTTTTTTTCGGTATCTTAATATCTCAAACCACCTTTCCAACTGGAAAATCGTGATTTTATTTTGCTGTTTAAAATGGGCAATTTGCTCGACTATCTTTTTTCTGTCCGACAAAATACTTACAATCTGCCTGTCTAAAATATCAATTTTTTCTCTGAATTCTTTTAGTTTAATATTTAAAAAATAATCATCTAGTTTTGTTTTTCTGAGCACCAAATCATTCATTATTTGATATAATTTATTCGGTGTGATTTGTTGTTTTGCATCACTTAAAGCCTCCTTAGGATTGTAATGGGTTTCTATCATCAGCCCATTCAAATTTAAATCCATGGCCGTTTGTGAAACTTCTTCTATAATCTGGCTATCACCAGCAATATGGCTAGGGTCACAAATAATAGGAATCTCGGGCAATTGTTCTCTTAATTTTATCGGCATTTCCCATTTCGGATCATTCCTGAATGCAGCATCTTCATAGGAGAAAAAACCCCTATGGATAGCTGCAAGCTTCTTAATCCCAACTTTATTTAATCGCTCCAAAGCGCCCAACCACAAACTTAATTCGGGATGGATAGGATTTTTTACAAAAACGGGGATGCTTACTCCCTTTAAAGCTTCTGCAATTTCTTGCACATAAAAAGGATTTACAGTAGTTCTGGCTCCAATCCAAAGCATGTCAATTCCTGCATTTAAACAAAGTTCTACATGTTGTGGTGTAGCAATCTCAGTAGCAATTTTAAGTCCTGTTTCTTTTTGGATTTTTTTTAGCCATTGTATTCCTTTCTCTCCTACCCCTTCAAAGGAATTAGGCTTTGTTCTTGGCTTCCAAATTCCAGCTCTGAAAACATCAGCAATCTCTTTTATTGAATGAGCTGTTTCCAAAAGTTGCTCTTCCGATTCTGCACTGCAAGGTCCAGCAATCAAATATGGCTTTTTATGTATAAATTTATCTATTTCCATTTCTTCCCTTCTACAACAATTACAAATTCTCCTTTTGGTTTTTTCTCTTGGAAATAATGTAAAACATCATTCATAGATCCTCTTTTAGTTTCTTCATACATTTTTGTTAATTCTCTTGAAACGGAAACTAATCTTTCTTCTCCAAAGAAGTCACAAAACTGTATTAGTGTTTTTACAATTCTGTGTGGCGATTCATAAAAAACCATGGTTCTTTCTTCATCTGCAAGAAGCTTCAATCTTGTTTGTCTTCCTTTTTTTACGGGGAGAAACCCTTCAAAAATAAATTTTTCTAATGGCAAACCAGAAATTACCAAAGCCGGAACAAATGCAGTTGCCCCTGGCAAACATTCTACTTTAATTTCTCGTTTTAAACACTCGCGAACCAATAAAAATCCTGGATCAGAAATTCCGGGAGTTCCTGCATCAGAGATTAAAGCAATGGTTTCTCCCTCTTTTAATTTAGCTATCCATTTATTAAGGGTTTTATGTTCGTTATGCTGATGAAAAGAAAATATTGGGGTTTGCACTTTAAAATGATTTAATAGCTTTTTGCTTGTCCGAGTGTCCTCAGCTAATATCAAGTCTACTTCTTTCAAAAGGAGAATAGCTCTTAAAGTTATGTCCTCTAAGTTCCCAATTGGGGTTGGTATAATTACTAATTTTGACATCCTACAAATTTATAGGAATAATGGATAAAACTCTAACTTTGGACTAATTCTTATTGTAGGTGCCGGAAAATGAAAATAATTGAGCCAATGTTTGATTTTTTTGGCAGTTGGCGATTCCCACCCTTTTAGGAGTTTAGGAATATCATAATCTAATGCTATATAAAATTCATTTTTTCCCCCAGTTTTAGTTCCTTTTACTAAATATTGTGTTTCATCTAAACCAAACCCAATGGCAATATTTAGCCAATCAGGAAATTTATTATTAAAATAATTCAAATTGGCAGAAAGCCAATAAGTTTGGTTTACATAATCGTCTTGCCAAGCATTTTTATGAGGTGTCTTCCCTCTTTGCTTTTCTAAATCCCAATAAGTATTATGCCGTTTCCAATAGGAAAGTTTTACATCAAAAGCTGTTAGTGTTGGTGAATAATACTTGGCAACTGGCAAAAAAGATCCAGCTGAACCAATGGCTAAATCCCATTTGCTAAAACCCCAGTAAGGGGCATAAGCATCCTTCATTTCAATGGCTAACTGTAAGCCCGAACCAAATACCCCCCCATACCAAAGAGCTTGTTTTTTACTCATCCCTGCCCAACGCATGGAGCCAGAAAATACATCAGCTGCCTGTAATCCTCCCATAAAATGACCTGTCTTATCTACATTTAAAGCATAAACCTTATCGCTTCCGTCATCAAAATGGAAGCCTTGTTGTTTTTCATTCCACCAAGAATTTTCGATATATAAATAAGAGCCTCCTAATGCTACTGCCAAACTACTACTTACCAAAATTATTCTTCCTTTTTTTATAGAATCATTACCAAAAGATTGCTTGGCATTGGCAAAAAATATATTCAGCAGAAAAAGAAAAAAGAAAAACAAAGACTTTATTTTCATATGATATGCAATTGCTTTTTATATTTTTGTTAGCAAACATAAACATTGCCTAGAAAAAATCGTTATTAAAAAATGTTTTTAGAATCTCAAATAGAACATCCTATGCAAAAAGGAAGTATTGAAGTTATTTGTGGCTCCATGTTTTCAGGGAAAACGGAGGAACTGCTTAGACGCCTGAAAAGAGCAAAATATGCGAAACTTAATATTAAAATTTTTAAGCCTAAAATTGATACTCGTTACGATAAAGAAAAAGTGGTTTCCCATGATGATAATTTTATAGATTCTATAACGGTTGATTGCTCCAATGATATTATTAAGCTCTCTGAAAATGCAGATGTTGTTGCTATTGATGAAGCCCAATTTTTTGATAAGGAGCTTTATATTGTTTGTAATAAACTTGCCATAAAAGGAATTCGTGTAATTGTTGCTGGTTTAGACATGGATTTTTTAGGCAATCCTTTTGGCCCAATACCAAATCTACTTTCTGTTGCCGAACACATTACAAAAGTACATGCTATTTGTGTGGATTGTGGTGCAATAGCCAATCATTCCTTTCGAAAATCGGAAGATGAGCAATTGGTAAAATTAGGAGAGCAACAGGAATATAAGCCACTTTGTCGAAAATGTTTTAACAATCAGAAATAGTATGTCTATCAACCATGAAACCATATTATATGTTGATTTAAAGGCATTAGAAAATAACTATAACTACTTTAAAAAAAAGCTAAAATCCGACACAAAAATTATTGCTGTTGTAAAGGCATACGCCTACGGACATGGCGATATAAGGATTGCAAAAAAATTATCTGAATTAGGAGTTCATGCTTTTTGGGTTGCCGATTTTGAAGAAGGAATTAATCTAAGAAAATCAGGAATTACTATGCCAATAATTGTGGCAAATCCTGGCGCAAAAAGCTATAATGAAATTATTAAATATAATTTGGAACCCATAATTTATAATTTTCGATTATTAGATATTTTCGGTGAAAATACATCTGCTATTTCGGTGCACATAAAATTTAATACTGGGATGAATCGCTATGGTTTTAATGCAGATGAAATTGATTTATTAGTCTCAAAACTGGAAGAATACTCTCATCTAAAAATAGAAAGTATTTGTTCTCATTTGGCTACCTCTAATGATAAATCGAAAGATGCCTTTACCCAAAAACAATTCAAAAAATTCGATATTATTTGTAAAACATTTTCTAAAAAACTAAACATAACGCCAAAAAAACATATCCTAAATACTGCTGGGGTTTTGCGTTTCCCCAAGCAACAAAAAGAAATGGTTCGATTAGGGATTGGGCTTTACGGTATTGGGGGAGATAAAAAATTGAATCCTATTGGAAAATTAGTAAGCAATGTGGCTCAAATTAGAACATTAAAAAAAGGAGAAAAAGTGGGATATGATTCTTTTTTTGTTGCTGAAAAAGAAATAAAAATTGCAATAATTCCTCTTGGTTATGCGGATGGAATAAACAGAAAACTTGGGGATCGGAAAGGGAAAGTGCTTATAAATAATGCTTCCTGCTCAATTATTGGTAAAATAAGTATGGATAGTTTTATGATAGATATTAGCGGTACAAACGCCAAGGAAGGGGATTTAGTAACTATATTTAGTAAAGAAAATTTGGTCGTTACTATTGCAAAAAATCTGAATACTATTGCTTACGAAATTAATTAACCCTACTATAAATAGTATAGAAATAAATATAAAAAGTCGTAAGGATGAAGATAAAGAAATAAGAGTCAACAAGCATAATAATCATAAACATTAATGGAAGTATTAATCTGTGAAATCCATTTTTAAGCACGATTAATTCTCTAATTTGGAAGTAAAATATTGAAAGTAATAATATTAAGCCAACAATTCCTAGTTCAAACCATACATATAAATAATTATTATGTGGAGTTGTATGAGTGTGGAATTTATATTCTGATTTAACGTCTCGATTGAATATAGTTCCAAAACTGCCTGTTCCATAACCTAAAATTGGTTTTTCTTTAATGTAACTAATGCTCTCTTGCACAAATACATATCTGATATCTTTTATTTTTCCAGGTCTTTTCCCTTCATTTAAAACTGTTTCAAATCCTTCATCAATTCGAACTTTAAAAGAGTGGGAATAATCATAAGCTCCTATCAGCATTATGCATAACAACCCTAAGATCCCTAATGTAATAAGTGCCTTTCTTCTTATATAATAAACCGAATAGAAAAGAAAAAATAAGATAAATATCATGTGTCCTGCTCTGCCTGCCCCAGAAAAAATACTCCAGCCATAAATTAGAATAAACAGAAGCAAGATTATTGGGTATTTTGTTTGTTTTTCAATTAGTAAATAAAAGCACAATAATGCTGAAAAAGCAAGTAGAAGATTATGATAATTATATTTAATAAATGCTGATTTATGATCATTATTNNNNCTGTATAATCCCAAAATCAATTGCAATAGCTATAAGTGCAGAAATGAAAGTTGTTATTAAAAAAGCAATGGCACCAAACTTAAATGCTTTTTTCTTAAAGTTTGTTGTAGCAAAAACGATAAACATAAGTAGTAATGGCAGTTTCTGAAAAATCCATGAACTGTTATTATGATTATCGCCCCACAACATTGCAAGGCCATAATAACTAATTAGCGCTAATACGGCTAACATCCATTTGCTTGAAATTATTTGTTTTAACTTTTCATTAAACCCTCCTTCAAAAATCCAAAGTAACGCAAGAAACCCCATAATTATTCCACTTGCAGCTATTGAGGTAGGAATTGCAACCCCTAATAAAACAAAGAAAAAAGTTTGAAGTTTTTTTATAATCTCTCTCATTTTATTTAACGGAAGTCCCCGCTAATATATTATCATATCGCTTTTTGTCCTTTAAAACCTTTATTGCCTCTTTCACATCTTTGTCAAATTGAAGTGTTGCAATAATCCTGCCTTTTTCTTTAATTTCAGATTTAAATTTATTTAAATCATCTTTTTTATTCACTTCTAATTTTGCAATTAGAGCATCATATTCAGTAGCTATTTCCTTAAAATAAAATTCTTCCTCCGCTATTTTTTTTAGCTTCTCTACTACGTCTTCCGTTTCAGTAGTATATTCGTATTCTTTATCTGATAAAAAAGATTGAAAAGCAACAAAATTTTCATCTGAAAATTGAAATTTATCAGCAGAAGCTATACTGTCATGTGAAAAACGATAATCTGTCGCATAATCAAAAATTAATCTTTTTCTAATTAAGCTAATGGTAATGTTGCCGATTTTTTCTTGTTCTAGTTCAATGTCTGGCTCAATTCCTCCTCCATCATATACCGTTCTGCCGTTTTTGGTTTTAAAAGCCGTTTTCAAAGAATCTTGAACTTTTCCAACACTACCATCCTCATTTCTATTGGAATAATCTAATGCCTGAATACATCTTCCACTGGGGGTATAATATTTAGCAATGGTTACTTTTAGCTGAGTATTATAACTAAGTTTTCTGCTTTGTTGTACTAGTCCTTTTCCAAAACTCCTGCTTCCAATTATTACGCCTCTATCTAAATCTTGCATTACTCCCGATACAATTTCAGATGCAGATGCCGAACTTTGATTGATTAAAACGACTAAGGGGGTTTTTGTATCTTCTGCTTTTTGAGTTGCTTTATACACTTTTTCCCACTCTTTTATTTTACCCTTAGTGCTTACAATTTCTTCTCCTCCTTCCACAAAAATATTGGAGATATTTACCGATTCGTTTAAAAGACCTCCAGGGTTTCCTCTTAAATCTAAAATTAAACCTTTTAATTCTTGCTCTTTTTTAAGATTTACTAATGCCTTTTTTATGTCTTTTCCGCAATTTCGTGTAAAACTTCTAAGTTTTATATATCCTATTCCATCTGCAACAAATCCTGCATAAGGAACACTTTTTACAGTTACTTTTTCTCTGTCAAAACTTACTTCAAAAGGCTTGTCTTGGTTTTTTCTTTCCATAAGAAGGGTAACAGATGTATTGGGTTGACCTTTCAAAACTTTACTTACATCTTCAGTCGTTTTCCCTTTTGCTGACACACCATTTATTTCCAGAATTTTATCTCCTGCCATAAGCCCAGCCTTTTGCGCGGGGAAACCCTCATAAGGCTCACTGATAAAAACATAATCACCTCTTTTTGTAATTATCGCACCTATTCCTCCATATTGCCCAGTTGTCATAAAACGAAAATCTTCAATTTCAGATTCAGGAATGTAAGTGGTATAAGGATCTAATGATTTCAACATGGCATCAATACCTTTTTTCATTAATTTTCCAGGATCAGTTTCATCTACATAATAGGTGTTGAGTTCTTTGTAAAGGGAGGTGAAAATATCTAGATTCTTGGCAATTTCAAAATAATTATCGGTGAAACTAACCGATAAAAATGAAGCAATAATTACAGTAATTGCAACTAATGTTATTTTAATTTTTTTCATAATTTTCATATTTATGGCACAGGATCGTAGCCGTCACCTCCCCAGGGATGACATGTTAAAATTCTTTTTATTGTATAGTATCCTCCCTTAAAAGCGCCATGTTTATTTATAGATTGAATCCCATAATCAGAGCATGTTGGGGTGTATCTGCATTTTGGTGAAAAAAGTGGAGAAATCATTACTTTATAGACTTTTATAATAGTGATAAAAATATAACTTATTAGTTTTTTCAAAGTTGTTTTATTAAACGATTTAAAACTACATTTATTTCCAGTTCCACTTCTTTATTTTTTATAATATTTGATTTTAAATAAATAATTGCAAAAATAATTTGTTTCTCTTGTTTTGACAAAGCTTTATATAAAGTCTGTTTCTGCTTGCGATAAGCTTCCCTTACTAACCTTTTAAGCAAATTTCTTTGATTAGCTTTGGCTATATTTCTTTTTGGGATGCTTATCATGATTTGTGCAGGAAATTCTGGATTCCTCTTTTGTGTTTTCCAAATTACCGCAAAACTTCCTTCCTTAAAACTCTCTCCTGTTGCGAAAAGATTGTCAATTTGTTTTTTACCACAAAGCCGCTCTTGTTTACTAAAAGTTTGCATGGGGGTAAATTACTAATTTCTGAGGACAAAAAAAGGAGCAATTGCTCCTTTTTTTTAATTTGATTTTTTGAGAATTATCTTTTTCTTTTATTAGATACTTTTATGTACTGATCAAGCGCCATGGACATAGATGGTGCTTTTTCATTTGGGGCATCAATATCTAAAATTAGTTTATAATCGGCTACTGATTTTGCGGTAGTTGGCCCGAAAGCTGCAATTCTAGTATCCTTTTGCTTAAAATCAGGGAAATTCTTATAAAGGGAAGTAATTCCTGTTGGGGAGAAAAATACCAAAATATCATAATACACATCTTCCAAATCTGATAAATCAGAACAAACCACTTTATACATTACGGACTTGGTGAAATTAATTTCATTGCTTTGCAAAGTATCTACAATCCTTTCTTTTATAAGGTCAGAACACGGTAAAAGAAACATGCATTCCTTGTGCTTTTTTAAGATAGGAATAAGCTGAAAAAACATTTGCTCGCCTGTAAAAACTTTTCTTTTTCTGAAAATAATAAAGTTTTGAAGATAGTATGCAATGGCCTCAGAAACACAAAAATATTTCATGGTTTCAGGAACTTTTATTCTTAATTTCTCACACATCATAAAATAATGATCCATAGCATTTTTGCTAGTAAAAATTACCGCATCATGGTTTAAAATACTTATTTTTTGCTTTTTGAACTCTTGCGTACTTATTTCTTCAACATGAATAAAAGGAATAAAATCAATCTTCAATTTATGCTTTTTCGCCAAATTAAAGTAAGGTGATTTACCATTTTCTGGTTTTGGTTGCGAGATAAGTATGGATTTCACCTTTTTTTTTCTTCCTTCCATTGTGCCTTTATTTTTTAGTTTTCTTCTAATAGAATACCACTTTGGTAAAAACTAAAAGTGGTAAAATTTCAAGGGTGCAAAGATACAGAAATAAATAATATCTGGAAAGCCCAAAGCCTCCTATTCCTATTTTCCATAACCAGAAAATTTTAATCAGCAAAAACAGAGCTATAATTACTACTGAAAACACTAATAAGATAGGGCTGGAATTAATGGGAGAAAAAAATAGAAGTACTACAATGGGGAAAAGGATAATCCCCATTACTCTATCGAATAAAAAGGAAAAATATACCCCCAACTTTGCTAATGCTTTTAGTATAAAAACATGTCCTAAAAGGCGAATAATAATAGCCTTTGAAAAGAAAAAAATAGTCGTAAAAATAAATACATTCCAAAAATCAAAAGGATTTAAACTATCGCCAAAAATAGTTTTTGCTAGGAACAAGCTAACATTTATCAGCATTATAGTTGTGACTAAAAAAGTTACCCTTTCTGTAAATGCATTTTCTTCTTTTAAGTACTGATTGGCATATCGTTGGGCAAATACACTAAGGAACAATTGCTTTGTAAATTTCTGGTAAAAAGCTTTAAGCAGTGCTATTAAAAGCAAATCGAAAGTGAGAATAATAAAAAATGTATCGCTATAAGTCAATTTTATCTTTTTATCTTTTGCAAAGATATGTTTTATGATAGCTTTACCAATCTTATTAAAAAAGGTATTTTTGCCAAAAAATTAACAATTACCATGTCACAAGATTTATTTCAAGCTCCTGATTATTTTCTGATGGATGAGCTCCTTACTGAAGAACACATATTAATTAGAGATGCTGCTAGAGAATGGGTGAAAAAAGAGGTTTCTCCTATTATTGAAGAAGCTTGTCAAAAAGCGGAATTCCCTAAACAAATTATAAAAGGATTAGGAGGAATTGGTGCTTTTGGACCCTATATACCAACAGAATATGGTGGTGCAGGATTGGATCAAATTTCCTACGGATTAATAATGCAAGAGCTCGAAAGAGGGGATAGTGGGGTGCGCTCTACTGCTTCTGTTCAATCATCACTAGTGATGTATCCAATCTGGAAATACGGCAATGAACAACAAAGGCAAAAATATTTACCAAAATTAGCAACTGGAGAATTTATCGGTTGTTTTGGTTTGACTGAGCCTAACCATGGATCTGATCCTGGAGGGATGATAACTAATATTAAAGATATGGGAGACCATTATTTGTTGAATGGTGCAAAAATGTGGATTTCAAACTCTCCATTTGCTGATATTGCAGTGGTTTGGGCGAAAAATGAAAAGGGGAGAATAAAAGGTGTGTTAGTAGAAAGAGGAATGAAAGGGTTCACTACTCCTGAAACGCACGGAAAATGGAGCTTGCGCGCTTCAGCAACTGGTGAGTTAGTTTTTGATAATGTAAAAATTCCTAAGGAGAATATTTTACCAAACAAAGATGGTTTAAGTGCGCCACTAGGTTGTTTGGATTCTGCTAGATACGGAATTGCTTGGGGAACTATCGGTACCGCAATGGATTGTTACGACACAGCATTAAGATATGCAAAACAAAGAATTCAGTTTGGAAGACCAATTGCTTCTTTTCAATTACAACAAAAGAAATTAGCAGAAATGATTACAGAAATTACCAAAGCACAATTCTTGACTTGGCGTTTAGGCGTTTTAAGAAATGAAGGGAGAGCAACAACTGCACAAATTTCAATGTGTAAGCGGAACAATGTAGATATGGCACTAAAAATTGCTCGTGAAGCAAGACAAATTTTAGGCGCTATGGGAATAACAGGAGAATATTCTATCATGAGACATATGATGAATTTAGAATCAGTAATTACTTATGAAGGGACCCATGATATTCACTTGCTGATTACTGGAATGGATATAACGGGCGAAAATGCTTTTAAATAGGATGAAAAATACATTTAGAATTATTGTATTTCTAGAAGGAGTATCTTATTTACTTCTTCTTTTTGTTGCCGTACCTATTAAATATAATTTGGGCGACCCTGCTTATGTAAAACTATTGGGAATGCCTCACGGATTATTATTTATGGCTTATTTAGTGTTGGCTTACTTATTAAAGGATGAACAAAAATGGGAGGGGAAATCTTTCCTGATTATACTAGTGGCATCTGTTATTCCCTTTGGTACTTTTTATGTGGATACAAAGTACTTGAGGAACTAATTATTTTAACAACTTAGCAGCCTCCAACAATTCATTATACCAATCGGCTCCGTATTTTCGGATAAGTGGTTCTTTTAAAAAAGCATAAACAGGCATTTCTAATTTACTGCCGCACTCACAGGCAGGCTCACAGATTTTAATTTCTTCATAATTTACCGCATCAAAATTACGATATTCTTTTATGCGAATAGGAAATAAATGGCAGGAAATCGGCTTTTTAAAATCTGTTTTCCCATCTAAATAAGCCTTTTCAATGGAACATAAATTTATTCCATTTTCAAAAGCTACAAAAGCACATTCTCTATTATTCACTAGTGGAGTAGTTAGTTCTTGATCACTATCATATACTGCAACTCCCTGATTTTCTATTTCAGTAATTCCCTCTGCTCTCATATAAGGTTTTACTTTTTCGTAAATATCATCTAATATTTCTTCTTCCTCCTTAAGTAGTGGAGCTCCAGAATCTCCCTCTACACAACACGCTCCTTTACAAGCATTTAAATCGCAAACAAAATGCTTTTCAAAAACATCCATTGAAATTATTTTATCTTCCACTTGAATCATAGCGCAAAAGTACGCTTTTGATAACATAATTTATATTTTTGTAGCATGGCAAATTATGAAGATGTTTTTAAGAAAGTTGTGGCGCATGCAAAAGAGTATGGGTTTGTGTTTCAATCTTCTGAGATTTATGATGGATTGGCGGCAGCTTATGATTACGGCCCAAATGGAGTAGAATTAAAAAACAACATCAAAAATTATTGGTGGAAATCCATGGTGAATATGCACGAAAATATTGTCGGCTTAGATGCCTCTATTTTCATGCACCCTACTACTTGGAAAGCTTCCGGACATGTAGATGCTTTTAACGA
>LWDU01033304.1_pt1 | contig 39448 bp, 29 predicted proteins | sample 727161 | NCBI WGS metagenome assembly LWDU01 (sample SAMN04566230, study PRJNA314399) | hydrothermal vent metagenome | isolation source: deep sea hydrothermal plume seawater | place: Mexico: Gulf of California, Guaymas Basin | collected 2004-07-11
GATGTATCTTGTTCGGTGAGACGATGTGCCTGACTGGTCCGATGGCCTGCACTTCATTGAATAATTCTTCACTTAGCCTGACCGGCGACCAGACCCATACACTCCCATCAGCGAGTTTCGCCAGCGCCATGCGCGTGGGGTAGGAGATGCCATAGAAGGAGACTATGGGGCCATTTGCTACGAAGAGTGATGTGCCGAATTGTTCTAACATACGGCCTTACCCTTGATCGCCGGGGCTCTGCAACGGAGTCTGGTGCACTTACTCATAGCCTTGCCTTTTTGTGAGTGATGCCTAACCCTTCGTCCAGAATAGTATGTATAGGGGTGCGATGGAACCAAATAGAACAAGTGGGGGCCTGGGGCGGATACTAGGAAACAAGGTGGCTTGACAGCGGAGGTTATAATACTGATCGCTCCGCCACTTTCATGTAGGCCGACGCACCCAGTATTTTGGGGAGATTGTCAGTTAAAAATTTTGTCGTCTAAGGCTTTCCAAATATGGAGAGAAAGGTATGAACGGTACGGCCGAGAATCATGAACTATTTGTTCGGAAACTTCTAAATCGTTGTTCGACAGAATCAACATGCCCCGTTTTAGAGCAGCATCTTCTGGCGCCCAAACATCCTCCTTGCCGAAAAAAAATAACGCCATCATATCGGCAGACCAGTTTCCAAAACCCCAAAGCTTAGAGATCTCTGATCTGATTTCCTTATGAGATGCTGCAGCTAAGTAGTCAACATCAATTTGATTGCTAGTGATAGCCTGTTTGAGTCGGAGAATAGCTTGGGCTTTGAGTTTAGACAGACCGCACTCTCTTATGTTCTCCGCATACCCTTCACTACAGAACTCTTCTAACTCAATACCATGACGCTCAGCTGCAGATACCACTCTCCCCCATATCTTTGTAGCAGCTTGTTTAGATAATTGTTGGCCAGCAACTGTGCGCGCCATACTTCGGAAAAAGTCTGACTTCTCGCTTTTCCCCAAACTAATAACTCCGTTTATAACTAGCATCTTATTCAGGCGGGGGTATTTCTCTGACGCAATGTTGAGCAATTGAGAATGGATATTTTTACTCAATCTTGATCACCCAATATTTCCTTCCATCCAAGCTCATTTTTTAATTAACCATTCGTCCAATATAATATGTATTAAGGGTGCGATGGAACCAACTTGTGCAAGTGAGGGGGGGGGGATGAACACTACCCATGGCTTAGCCTGTCGTATGCACGCTGATATATAGTTCTAGTCGCCTCATCAACAACGTTCGAGAATGTTTTTTACTTTAGAATTCAAAATCGAAGAGTCTCTTCCCTGATCAGATCAGACTCTATTTCCTCGTTCGTAAATGGTAGGTTAATCCACTGACTTTGGGAGTACAGCTTAGTTAAATCTGAATAAAACTCTGAATCCGGTTCAGGTGACTGAGAATACGTAAGCATAGCCCTCGCATTTGGTGTTGAATCATCGTTCCATGAAACCGTCTGTATATAACTATTTCCATGCAAAATTGGATTATATCCACCTTTTTCTGTATCAAATCGCGAAGTGATCACACTAAACATTCCCTGTCCTCCGGCGCCTCCAGGGATACCGATTTTTTCATTGTTTCGCAAGACAAATTGGACATCTCCCCATTTAGTATCTAGTGCAATACCAGCATCATTAAGGGAGGATACAGCCTGACTCAAAGAGTCAATTATGAATTCCCTCGTTACCTCTTTATCAATGGTTAAACCTCGAGGCGTATGCACAGGATTGCTTACATCGAAGGGCTCTGCAAAGTGAGAATTTAGACCCCTTGCGATCTCCCAGAATCTATTAAAGATATCTGCTCTCTCTGCCCTTTCCTATATTTCCCATTGAAGTGCTCGCACAAGCGCTATAAGGTAGGCCATATAGCTAATCATATCTCTGGTAGAATACAACATGGCGGCAGTTTTGAGAGCCGTTGGCTATTCTTTGCGATTAAAGACGCACATTCTACTTATTCATCGACAATTTCAAAATGTGAAGGTGCCTGACAATTAGGATGGGATATTTAGAGATTTTCCATCAGTAGCTAAAAAACTCTTATCCTTAATATAGACTAGATTCTCATACGTTTACCTCTTCATCAATAGGGCTAAATAGAAGGTTAAAATCATGCCTAAGCTTTTCAAGTCAGAAATGTTATTCCCCTTACTACTGTTGTTGGTAGCCTGCTCTGATGCAGAAAATCCACAGTCGGCTACCTTGGATGAAATGTCGGCAACAAATATAACCCCATCTGTCACTGTGTCATCAAGTCCATCGGCAAATACCGAAACAGCAGAATACAATTCAGAACGAAATGCCTACTTTGGTGATCTTCATGTACACACCATGTATTCATTTGATGCCTTTATATTCGGTACAACTTCTTCGCCCAGTGATGCCTATACCTTTGCCAAAGGTGGCTCGATTACACATCCGGCGGGCTTCGAAATGAAGCTGGACGTGCCATTGGATTTCTACGGCGTCAGTGATCATGCCTTCTATCTGGGTGTTTTGCGGGAAATGGCCAACCCGAACAGCGAAATATCCAAGCATGAAATAGCTCAAGGGATGGCAACTCTTGGTGATGCAGATGAACGCGGCAGTAAGTTTAGTGAAGTGCTAGGGTTCCTCAGGTCTGCCAGGGCGCAAGAGATAAATGACCCTAATATAGGCAAGACGGCTTGGGACGATATCGTCGCCACTGCAAACCGGCACAACGATCCAGGAAATTTTACGGCATTTATCGCCTATGAATACACTACCACCTCAGATGATGGAGGAAATTTGCATCGCAACGTAATCTTCCGTGGCGATGTGGCCCCCGAGATTCCCTTTTCTCGATTAGATTCTAGGAACCCCGAAGACTTATGGAACTGGATGGACCAAAACAGATTTGCTGGAATCGAAAGTCTAGCAATTCCTCATAATTCCAATGGATCTAACGGCAACATGTTTATGTTGACCGATTGGTCAGGAAATCCTCTCGACAGTGCCTATGCCAACCAGCGCATGCGCAACGAACCTTTGGTTGAGATAACCCAGGTGAAGGGCACGTCCGATACTCACCCGGCTTTGTCTCCTAACGACGAGTGGGGCGATTTCGAAATAATGCCATTTCAAGTTGCGTCTACCCGGCCCAGTAAACCTGAAGGCAGCTATGTTCGAGAAGCCTACCTAAATGGAATAAAGTTGCAGGAAGAGGAGGGGATTAATCCTTACAAATTTGGGATTATCGGCTCCAGTGATACGCACAATGCAACCTACGCCGGTGATGAGGATGATTACTGGAGCAAGGTAGGCCTTCGAGATTCCGATGGAGTAAAACGTGGCGCAGTACCACTGCCCGATCCAAGAGCAGGTGGAGACCCTTATGCTGATGTTTACTTCAATACCTGGGGAGCTTCTGGCCTTGCCGGTGTTTGGGCCGAAGAAAATACTCGAGAATCTATTTATGATTCTTTCCGCCGTAAGGAAACCTTTGGCACAACAGGCCCGCGTATGAAAGTACGTTTTTTTGCGGGCTACAATCTGCCTTCGGTTGACGACAATGAGTTGCTAAGTAAAGCGTATGCCGGTGGCGTTACGATGGGGAGTGATCTGTTAGCTGATGCCAATCAACAACCATCCTTTATAGCCTGGGTTGCCCGAGATGCAAACAGTGCACCCTTGCAAAGAGTTCAGATCATAAAAGGCTGGATAGAAAATGGTGAGCCGCAAGAATTAGTCTATGACGTCGCTTGTTCCGATGGTGGTGAAGTGGATCCTCTGACACATCGATGCCCTGATAATGGTGCGCAAGTTAATCTAAGCGACTGCAGAATCAGTAGTAACATAGGAGCCGCTGAATTGAAGACTGGCTGGCAGGACCCTAACTATGATCCCAGCCAAAATGCTTTTTATTATGTAAGAGCCATGGAAAATCCAACTTGTCGTTGGTCGACCTGGGATGCAATTCGCGCCGGAGTTGAACCTCGGCCTGATATGGCTGCGACTCTTCAGGAACGTGTGTGGTCTTCTCCGATTTGGGTTACGCCCACTCAATAACAAATCTGGATTGAATGGAAGAAAATACTGCAGCAGCCTCTGCTCTGGTTCATAGCCATCGACATCGTTCTTTTCGTCCATTTCTTGCACATAGCATTTGGTATAACCGACTATAGATTTTGAGAGTCCGTTGAACTAATGAAATTGAACAATATTACCAGCTTTTCCTGAGTGCATGTTCGGCTATCATTTAATTAAGGATTGAATCTTTCATGCGTGTGGACGCCCCTCAAAAAAATTTCGTTGTTTCTGCTCACCACTTCCACAAAACCTAATCTGTGGAAAACCATCCATCAAGTAGAACATCAAAATTTGTTGCATAATAAACTCATTGAAATACGGATCGGAAACTACAAGTGAAACACATAAGAATGAGTACAAAATTCGCAAACCACTTTCAAAGAGCCTTGTTATTGATAATAACAGCTCTGGGAATCATTTCCTGTCAACGGAGCACGCAGCCATTGGCTCTAGTTGAAACCACCATAGATGAAATTCAACATGCTCTAGTCACGAGAAAAACCACCTGTCATGAAGTAGTATCAACCTACTTAAAGCGTATCGAGAACTATGATAAGTCCAGTGGAATTAATGCAATTACTGTGATTAATCCGAAAGCGTTATCCAAGGCAGACGAAGCCGACCACGCTCTAGTTTCTGGTGATCCACTACCAGAGTTATTTTGCACCCCCATTGTAGTGAAAGATAATTTCGACACCCATGACATGATCACTACTGGCGGCTCTATTACTCTTCGGGAAAGCTATCCACCCGATGATGCATTTATGGTGCGCAAACTACGCGATGCGGGAGCAATAATAGTAGCAAAGACCAATATGGCAGAATGGGCATTCAGCCCTCGAGAAACTGTTTCATCGTCATTCGGCCGAACTGCAAATGCCTATGATATTAACTTCGTGCCAGCTGGATCTTCAGGGGGTACTGCTTCTGCAGTTGCCGCCAACTTTGCCGTCGCTGGTATGGGCAGTGATACTGGGAATTCCATACGCGGCCCGTCTTCACATCTGGCATTATTTGGTATTCGTTCAACGCTGGGATTAACCAGTCGAGATGGTGTAATTCCGTTGATATTTGATCGAGACGTCGCTGGTCCGATGGCTCGAACAGTAGAAGACGGTGTAAAACTATTTAATGTCGTTGCCGGTTATGACCCAAACGATAGCTTGACGGTTCCTGATAAAAGGGAGGCAGATTATCGTGAGTTTCTTAACCTGGATGGCTTAAATGACAAACGCATTGGGGTATTCAGACGGCTGGTTGATCACGACTCTGCGGACCCGGAAATTAGGCAGCTCTTCTTCGATGCGCTTGATGACATGCGTTCGGCGGGGGCGATAATAGTGGATTCTGTAGTTATCGAAAACTTCGACACTCTCAATGACGAAATACAATCCTGCGGCAGTTTTCGTTACGACCTTAAGCAATATTTAGATTCTTTGGATAAGCCACCGCTACACGATGTGGCTTCGGTTCTCGAATCGAGTGAGTTTGCAATTGAATCCAAAGGAGCTCTCGAATTTTTTTCCCAATTCCCGCTGGAAATTGCGCCAGATGAAAGGCAGGTCCCCTGCCTTATTTGGCCCAATCATCCACTGCGCAACCAACTTCTTGAAAATACAGTAAGAGCTATGGATGCTGCCAATCTAGACGCGCTCATCTTCCCTACATGGTCAAATCCGCCGGCACATATTGATAATGCCAACGAAGAATACTTAGGGGACAATAGCCAATTATTAGTTCCGGCTGCAGGTTTACCAGCGGTTACCATTCCAATGGGTTTCTGGCAAAACAAGTTGCCGGCAGGCATTCAAGTGGTAGGACGCCCCTATGCGGAGGGCGTATTAATCGAAATAGCCTATAGCTATGAGCAGCTCACGAAACACAGGGAGCCACCGAAGGGATTTCCATCTCTTATTAACTGATCTTTACCGAATCAAAGAGGCCCAAGCAATAAAATTTTATATTAATGATCAATTAGGTCTAGAAGCCTCCTGACCCCTTTGAATTAGAATTCTTGGACAGTGGCTCAAACCTTAATCATATAATCTTAACCAATTGAGCAAACTTTAAATTGCAAAAATAGTCCCTTCCCTATTTACTTCACTGATGCTCGAGCCAAGCGCAACATCTCTTATCCCCATCATTATTACCTTAAGTTTGTCACTCTATACAAGAAACGTGATTATTGGCTTATTCAGTGGTGTGTTTGTTGGGGTACTTATGCTAAATGGCCCCAGTCCTCTCACTGGCTTGAGCACGATGGTCTCCAATCATATCGTCCCAGAGCTCACTGACAGCTATAACGCTGGCGTTCTCGTACTATTGGCATTTATAGGTGGTTTCGTTGCACTGGTGGAACAAAGCGGTGGCGGAGCTGCTTTCGCCAAATCCATAAATGACTGGGTAAAAACCCGAGTGCAAGCGCAACTCGCCGCATGGGTTGGTGGCATAGCAATTTTTTTCTCCGATCTTGGCACACCGTTAATTATTGGCCCGATATTTAGACCACTTACTGATCGCCTAAAAATATCTCGACAAAAACTAGCCTATATCATCGATTCCACTTCTTCGCCTGTTGCAATACTCATTCCATTCATTGGTTGGGGTGTGTACATCATGAGTTTAATGAACCAAGAATTTGCGGCTCTGGATATGGACGAAAATGAATTCTCGGCTTTTATTAGGACAATACCATTCCAATTCTATGCCTGGTTAGCTGTTGTGTTAGTGCCGCTCTTAACCCTATTGCGCTTGGATTTTGGGCCGATGGCGGAAGTGGAAGCGGCTGCACTAAAAGAATATACGAAAGCAGTTGCTTCTACGAGCTCTGAACAAGAAGAAAATGCAGTCACAGCTTTCACACATCCCAATGCTAAGCCGATATTGGTGTGGGCACCTCTGTGCTTACTCGCAATCGTACTATGTATTATTCTGGTTCCCCAGGGTTTCCCTACTCAGCAAGTTTCGGGATCTGCTTTCCGTGCCGGTCTATCAACTGCCTATTTTTCCGCAGCCACTTTACTCATCATACTTATGGCCGGGTTAAAAGTTAGGTCCATCTTACAAAGCATAGATATCTACCTAAAAGGTATGGCAGGTATGACTTTGGTAGCAGTGACATTGCTGCTCGCATGGGCGCTTTCTGATGTAGGCAGAGAGTTAGGAGCTGCAAGCTATATAGCTGCAGTAGCGCAAGCTTCGCTGCCTTTTTGGCTATTACCTGCAATTGTGTTTGTACTCTCGGCAATTATCAGCTTTGCTACGGGCTCGTCCTGGGGTACTTTCGCAATTATGTTCCCTCTTGTGATTCCCACATCAATTAGTATTGGCGCACCGCTGTATGTATGTATGGGTGCAGTTCTATCTGGAGGGCTGTTTGGCGACCACAGCTCTCCCATTTCTGAAACCACGATCCTATCGTCTATTGGCGCTAACTGTTCACAGTTAGAACATTTCCGCACACAGCTGCCTTATGCGCTGTTCAATGGAATAATCAGTATCATTGCATTCCTTATAGCTGGATTGACTGGCGCAAACCTGATCATCATAGGGGCTCTATTATTGCAAGCTGCCTTGCTTATCGTGCTGACAAAACGAAAACTAAAATGGGCGAACACTGATCTGGCCGATTAGAAAATCGAAGAATCAAAAACATTTCGACCTGTGACTTTCTCCTAGATAGAAAATCTATTTGCCCCATTAAAAATAAAGCATTTTATCATGAGTAAGTTAACTTACTGGTCGGGTCAGTTTTTCCGATCAAGTAGAATTTGAAAATTGCTAACAAATCTGCAAGATATTCCCTTGCAACACTCTTTGTTATTTTCATTTCTTCTCATTTATCCAGTGCAGCTTCCGTAATCAAGGAGGTCAAAGTAATTTGAAATTAAGCGAATTTTAAATCAAACTCATAATACACTGCGATTTCATATTGTTAACTTATTGATTAAATTAATGAATCGATCGCATGGCCTACTAAAAATCCTCGTGTCGGTGGTTCGTTTGACTCACCCGCAGATGGATTGGGCACCAACTCTTAAAACTACTGTATTTTTACTTTGAAGCCATTTATTACATAGTTATAAAAATGACAATTGTGTAGTATTTGTAGACTACGCCATTTGGAATATCCGACTCAATGATTCGTCTTTCTTCTCTCGCTTTTGTTTTAGTTATAAGCGCTCACTCTAATGCTAACGAGGTTGTTTTTCCTTCCTTATCCAGCAATGTCAGCTTCACCGACGTGCTGGAATTAGAATCAAATCCTGCAAATCTAACTTTCGTCTACGGCACAGATAAACCGGAGTTGCAATATGGTGAATTATGGTTGCCTACCAATGCTGACATGGCGAACAGAGCGGCAATTGTCGTTTTCATTCACGGCGGCTGCTGGTTAAATTCTTTTGATATTGCTTATAGCCACCCGTTTAGTGCCGCTCTTGCACGGGCAGGTTACGCAGTTTGGTCGCTGGAGTATCGCCGCACCGGAGATGAAGGTGGTGGCTGGCCGGGAACTTATCAGGATATCAAAGCGGGGCTAGAATACCTCAAAAAACTTGTGGATCAACCCATAGATACTGAAAATTTCGTCATTATAGGCCACTCCGCTGGAGGTCATCTGGCTTTGCTGGCCGGTATCGATTATCCAAAATCCAACGGGGTAATTGGTCTCGCGGCAATTTCAGATATTGCTTCATATTCAGAAGGCAGCAACAGCTGCCAGACGGTAACTTCTGAATTTATGGGTGGAGACCACGCCTCAATGCCCGATGTTTATACCACTGCAAACCCGGCAGAAAAACAGCTGCATAAAAATACCATTTTGCTTCAAGGTAACATCGATTCCATAGTCCCAATAGAGCAATCGCAGGTATCTGGAGCCGAAACGGTTTTACAGGAAGGGGCTGGGCATTTTGATTGGGTGCACCCAGGCACTTTTGCCTTTGCCCGGTTTCTAAGCTCGCTAGAGCGAGCTCTAGGGCAATGACCTCTCAACTAGCGGTTGAACTTGATCAAGCCGACGTTCTGGCTCATAAGCGACAGGAGTTTAAATTAGACCCCGGTCTCATTTATCTCGACGGAAATTCACTGGGAGCTTTGCCTCTCGCATGCATCAAGCGTGCGCGCGATGTAGTTGAGAATCAATGGGGTGGAGATCTAATTTCTAGTTGGAACACTCATCACTGGATTGATCTTCCAGCACAGGTGGGAGAAAAAATCGCTCCACTTCTCGGCGCAGCGACTGGTCAGGTTATATGTTGTGATTCAATCTCAATCAATTTATTTAAAATATTGAGTTGTGCTATTTCGATGCGCCCTGCTCGGCGACTCATACTTTCTCAACACGACAACTTTCCCGCAGATTTGTATATAGCCCAAGGCCTGTCGGAGATGCTTGGTGCTGAGAACTGTGAACTTCAACTTGTTAATGACGCTGAGATTGAAGGCAGCATTACTGAGGAGGTTGCTGTAGTAGTACTCACTCATGTTAACTATAAATCAGGAAAACTTCACAATATTGAACGCATAACCCATTTAGCTCATGAGAAAGGTGTGCTGGTAATCTGGGACCTCGCTCATAGCACTGGCGCCTTATCCCTTGAAGTAGATAAATGGAATGTAGATTTCGCCGTTGGCTGTGGATACAAATATCTTAATGGCGGGCCCGGCTCACCCGCATTTATTTATGCCGCCACGCGTCATCACAGTGCAATAACCCAACCTTTGACTGGCTGGATGGGGCATAGTCAGCCCTTTGCATTCTCTAAACAATACCAGCCTGCCTCGGGAGTTCAGCAGTTCTTGAGTGGCACTCCCGGGATTTTATCAATGAGTGTGCTTGATGCGGCGATGGGAGTATACGCCGGTGTCGATCTTCATCAAGTAAGAGACAAATCAATATCACTCGGCGAACTATTTTTAGCGTTAGTAAATGAGAAACAGGAACTATCATCTCTTATCCTATACTCTCCGGCACAAAGTGCGAATAGAGGAAGCCAGCTGGCATTCTCTCACCCGCACGCTTTCGATATTAGTCAGGCACTCATAGACGCAGGGATAGTCGTGGACTTTCGATCTCCAGACATCTTACGTTTCGGATTCGCGCCTCTTTATGTGAGCCACTTTGATGTTTATAAGGCAGTTCAAGCCCTGGTCGAGATTGTTTCAAAGAAAATTTACTTGAATCACAAATACGGCATGAGACAAAAGGTTACTTAAAAATCAAATTACAGTAGTTTTGGAAAGGCTAAATCAGTAAATCCATATCATACTCTATGGCAAACTTTGGAACTACACAGGGGGATTATAATAGTGATCAATATCCCATTGTGCTTTTACGTTGTTTTAAAGTTGCATTAAATGGTATCTATTTTTTAAATATGATTTTAAGAGCTAGGGTCAAATATATTGTCAACAACAAACATCTCAACACTTCCCTTGATAACCCCATCATTAAACATCGCTTTTTTCATGACAGGTGAGATAATAATTTTCATAAAAGCATCTTTTTCAATAGCCTCAATACAAGAAGCTACTTTAAATTACAAACATAATTAAAAACTAATGCTAGTCCCTCACTATCAACATTAAGCCAATAATCCCAGATCAAAGCTCGGCGATGTTTCTGGATTTATGATCAACCATCCCCTAATAACTCTATTAAAGCTTGATCTATAAAATCATCATCGTCTTGGTTGCTAAATCCTGGTCCACCAGCACCATGACCATAAATTGATTCAATAACTCTTAGTTCTGCGTTTGGCATCATAGCCACCTGGATTTCATTATCTTCAGGCGGGAAATACATATCAGTCCGACCTGGCATTACAATAGCTTTACATGTGATGGCAGAAAGAGCAGAGCTTAAATCGCCTTCGAATTTTTTATGCTTGCTTATATCCGCACGCTGCCATGTATCCAACATGGCCAGAAGGTTATTAGCGTCGTTCTTTGGTGTAAAAAAATTATGGAAAAATTCAAGAAAACCGCTCATTGAATCAAATTTTCCTCCCAGCCAAGAGAGGTGCAGATTTTCTCTATAGAAAGTTTGAGAAAATGCCCAGCTCGCATAAATAGCAGTAAATGCTCTTAATCCTGCCTCTGGCTGTAGCGCATAATCACCGGAATTAAAATTTTCATCGAGAATAAGCGCTTTTTTTAGTGTTTCGAGAAAAAGCCAGTTATGCGAGGCGGTCTTTGCACTGCCGCAAATAGGAGCAATGGCGCCAACTAATTCTGGGTATAGCGCGCCCCAATGGAAGGCTTGTTGAGCACTCATAGAAAATCCCACAACCAGCTGAATCTTAGTAATTCCGTAAAGGTTGGTTAAGAGTTGATGTTGAGCTATTACATTGTCGTAGGGAGTAACTGAAGGAAACCTTCCCCGGTCATGCGGATATTCTGTATTACTTGGCGAAGAGGAATGTCCATTACCAAACATATCAGGAACTAGGATGAAATATTTCTCCGGATCGAGGGCTCTGCCTGGCCCTATTGCAGCGCGGACATCTTCATGGTTACCTGAATACCATGTAGGGTAGACAATAACATTAGATTTTTCTGAATTTAGTTGTCCATGAGCCTCGTAGGATATGAACGCATCTTGGAAGGTTTCTCCACACTGGAGGTCGAAATTACCTAGCTTGAATATCTCTCTTAGCATTATTCATGTACTCGTTAATAAAAATCTTAGCCCGTTTAATAGCGCTGAGGTATTCTAGCGCATGCCTTATAAAGCATTACCCTTAAGCTACTTGACATGCCTGCTCTGAGAACTCTACTAAGCGTTCCAAAGATGGCGAGTGACAGTGCGACCTTTAAGAGGTAGTCTTTTGCATAACTTTTGTAAACTAACTAAAATCAAGGAGAATAACAATGAGCCCTTTAAGAATTTCCCTGGTTGGTTTTGGCATCATATTTTGTTCAGTTTATGGCCTCTTTCAAATCGACTTATTTGGCGGCTGGGCTTGGTCTCCTGGTCAACCCGAATACCAGTTAATGATCGTTGGTATCTACCTAGTCATGGGTCTGATGATGATTTTTCAGGCCTCAAAAGACCCACTGAACCATGTCCTTTTTATTAGATTTATTATCTACAGCAGCCTAGCTCACGGCTTCATCATGTTCGGTCAAGCTCTAATAGACACAACCGAGCGGGGTCATTTTTTAGGAGATATTCCGGCTCTTATAATTGTAGGCGTCGTATTGGAAATATTATTAAGAAGAGAATTAGCTAAACCATAATTGTTTGACCAGCCATAAATGTAGAATTAAGCTCTTTTTAGCTTTTGATTTAGCTTGGCAAACCTCCTCCTAGAGCCGCCCATCATGATAAATTGCCTTCCAGAACGCTCAATCAATTATCTTTTCATTTCTGTTAAAGTTTTAATTATTATGGACAGCTATGTTGAAAGGGAGTAAATATTAGTTTCGGGATAAATTAATGGATCCCCAATCATAAATTGAGCATTAAATTTGCAAAAACCACTAAAGATATAAATTAAAATAAAAGAGGAAATATCATGAATATAGATAAAACCGCGCCTATCGCAGCCGTCGCAATAAGCCTTATAGCGTTATTTGTGCCTTTTGAGTACTGGGGCGCTTTATTGGTGTTAATTGGATTAGTTCACGGGATAATGAGTGTTGTAGACGATCGCGCTGGGCAGGCTATGATATATGCAGCCGCTGTAGCTGTACCACTTATGGGCGCAACCCTAGGAGATGCCATTCCCGGTGTAGGTTCGTATGGGGAAGATTTCTTAGTAACCCTAACAAGCGCAATTCACGGATATGCCGTAGCCACTTTGGTTATGGATATTAAAGCCCGGATTATGGGGTAATGTGAGGTTTAAGGATGGGACACGCTGGCTTCTGTCGGCGCGCTCTCCCTCCTGACTATAACTATACAAGCCTCTCCGCTTCAGATTCCCGACAGCTCTTGATTGCAATAAAGCTTATCTGAATGAGCCGATTCTTTATGTGCGCACTGGTCTATCCGGCACATATACCACGCCCAAATTTGCCTCAATTACTACTTCCTAAATAGATTCATCGATCTGTTAGCGTCCTGGTTATTTTCGTTATAGAACTCTGCACGGAATTTATCTAATTCTTCCGTGGGTCCGGAATTTCTCTTTCAAACCAATCTCTAAACTCGTCATCCTAGATCAATTAAAAAAAATTCCTATTTTCGACGCCCTTGATCTGTTTTAAAAATACCTGTCCTTAGCATAATAAGAAAGCGCTCACGACATCAAATCACGGATTCTCAATCAAGGCTCAATGATTTTGTAGAGTCTATTATTGGCTGGAAGAAATCGCTATGGTTCCATTGGGCGGGGAAACTTGTTGAATGATAAGCTCCATTAGATCTGCTTTTCCCCTCTCCGATAAATTCAACGTGGCTATTTCTTACAACGACGATATCGAGCCCGGGGTGGACATAGATGTTATTGCTACGACTACCCAACGCCATAAACCACTCTCCAGAACTATCGGGCCACCAAAGATATCCGTAAACAGAGGCGCCGCCCCAATTTACAGAGCTGTTCGTTGACTCCACGACCCAATTACCCGAAACGATGCGTTCCTTAAGCCACATACCTTCTCTCGCGTAGAGAAGCCCAAATCGCGCAAAGTCCCTTGAGGTCATGTCGAGGCAGCACCACGGCATATAATTCCCGAAAGTATCGGTCCACCATGATGCATTTATACCCAGTTTTGAGAACAAGACTTCTTCCGCAAAAGAGAAAATTGCTTTTCCAGTAGCGCTCTCCAATATCTCACCTAACACTTGAACATCAGCATTCTGATAATTCCAATTGAACCCCGCCCCCAACCAATGAGCTCGCAGAGGCTCTACCGATCTGTCAATGCTGAACAGTAGGTTGTTTACAGGTGAATTAGCATCGTTTGTGCCATCTTCTCGCTCGGCACCTATGTACATAATTGCACCATCGCCGTATCCGCTAGTCCCTTCTTCTGCTAAGCCTGAAGACATCATGAGTAAATTTTTGATCGTAATATTTTTCCTTTCATCATTCGCCCAAGCAGGAATAAATTCTGAGGCAGAAATATCTATTGCTGAAATAAAGCCGCGGTCAACGGCTGCGCCTACTAAAGCGCTGGTAAAAGATTTTGCGGTCGACCATGAAGTTGCTATGCTATTTTTATCAGAGCTCGGTGCATATCTTTCAGCGACTATCACTCCATGTCTAACAATGACCAAACCTTGTGTGTTTTGGCCTTCCGCAAAAGCATAATCTATTGATTCTTGGATTTTAGATTCGTTCATACCAACACTGGTTGGCTCTGCAATAACCCAGCTCTGTTCGGGAAAGGTTGTCAGAGAGCTTGTTGAGGTTGCGGATATAACTTCAAATATCAATCTGTCCCCATCAATGAGCTTAAGTACAACCTTATATATTCGACCATCGACCCTCAGTCTAGAAATTGTAAGCGTGTCTCCAACAAACCTATCGACGGCGGATTCTCTGGGTAAATTAGTGAAGCCAGCTGCGTTAAGTTTTAAGCAAATCGAAGCACACTCTATGAGACTAAAAGTTGCCCAGTAACTTTGCTCACCGGCTATAAGATTTCGAATCTCCATGAATTCATTAACATACTTGGCTTCAACATCATATTCGATGACAAAACTTAACTTGTTGGAGCAAGCTAAATCATTCCACTGGCCAGCCTTTCCGAGGAAGTTTGATTCACTACTGGTTATTGGCCAAATTTCGGCGCTCATTGCAAGACAATCCTGCCCCCCTGCGTCCGGATTGAAATCCGGGCCTTTGCTCCATAACTGCCGAGAAGAAGTTGAAGAAGCATCGACTCTTAAACCATCAACCCAATACCAATTACCTTCTTGAATCAAATCAGATCCGCCTAGCCAAGAAAAGCGAGCTCCTCCGCCATCTGGCGAACGGGTATTTATATTAGACGTCAATGCCTGAAGAAAAACGTTTTCTGGAAATGAATTAATTATTGCTAATAAACCACCTTTTTCTCGAGCATGCGCTTCCGCGTTAGACCACGACATAGGAGTATGTATCAGCTCGTAGGAATGACCATCAAAGGTATTAAACTTAGATTGGCTGAAGGCATGTGATGAAAAGAGAATTAAACTAACAGCTATAGTGCAGGCATAGGCCATAGTTCTGCACGTTGTTTTAATATAGACACAATGGATCATTGGCTACATCTCATGCATTCATGGGAAGGGTGATAATCTACTTATATTATAGCTTCAATCAAGAAATCGCTACAGATGGAGTCAATGATCAATGGCCATCTAATAACTCTATTAAAGCTTGATCTATACAATCGTCATAGTCCTAGTTATTAAATCCTTGCCCACCAGCACCATTAATAATCTCTAAAAGCTAGGTGTTGTATTGTGCTCTGTATACATCTTTTGCACCTGCTTGCTGAAACGAAAATAAAGCATCATAGCTGACTGATTACCACAAGTCATAGTAAGTATCTAATAAAGAGGACCCCTGTATGGAGGATTGCGGCCACTGGCTGCAGTTTCTGCAGAGCGTTTAGCACAACGCTGAATATGTGGGTATCTATAAGTCGCGTAGTAATGATAAATATGATAATAATTGCAGCAAAGCTATTGTTGAGCCGACCGATTGCAGCGGTAAGTGTGAAAAGACAACGGGTATTTATACCGATATTATAAAAACAGGTAGTGACGTTCTTTGGACCTCATGGAGTCTTACTGATTCGACAAACTTGATCTTAAAGTTAAAAAATCACGAAACGCTTTCGGCCTTGAAATAGTCTGCACGATAATGATGCTACTAACTTCAACTATAGCTAAAAATTCCAAACAAAGAATTGAGAGAGTTAGAAATGAATCACAGATTACAGACATCTTATGTTTAACAACAAATATTCTCGCTATTCTTTTCTCAAACATCGCCTTTACTTAATCACAGTATTACTATTCTCCAGCCAATTAACTTTAGCTAATACAATCGTTCGCGTGACTACACCTCTCGGTGATTTTTCAATAGAATTATTCGACAATATTACTCCTGCCACTGTCTCCAATTTTCTTAATTATGTGAATGCTGGACGTTATGACGGCGTATTATTTCACCGTTCAATACCTTCCTTTGTTCTACAAACTGGTGGATATACGTTCAACGAAGCTGGGTATACTTTAGACCGCATAACAACCGATATGCCTGTCCAAAATGAATTTAATCTCTCCAATACTCGCGGGACTATCGCTATGGCAAAGCTTGGTGGAGACCCTAATAGCGCCACAAGCCAATGGTTTATTAATCTATCAGATAACAGCTCAAACCTAGACGGACAGAACGGAGGTTTCACAGTATTTGGCAGAGTTATAGGTGATGGTATGAATGTTGTAGATACTATTGCAGTACTGCAAACTTATACTGTAGCAGGGATTTCTGATTTCCCGCTAAATAATTATACAAGTGGCGCTTTAGTCTCCAGTAATTTCATAACGATTCATGTCACTCAACAAGAATCAGCGGTAACGGCACCAAATTACTATGATGAGGCCAGTGGTGAACTGCGAGTCACTGTTGATGCTGGGTCGGCCGGCTTAGCTTCTTTGGTTTTCACTATCAGTGCGACAGAACCCGATGTGGTCGTGCAGTTAGATCTTAATAGCATTAAGATGCTTACAGAGACAGTCGACAAAATCGCTACATTCGATGCCGCTACCGGCATACTGCTATTACCAGAATTATTTGTCTCCGGTACAGCCGCCTATCGAAATGTGAACTTCATCTTGACCAATGCGGAGCAATACCTCTTTACGTTGGGGGCATTCCAGGAGATCTAATTTGGCTTAAGAATTGTAGATTGATATGAACAGCAGATCTAATAATAAATACAGACGAATTGGCCTACACGGACGCTTAGTTGCTAAATTGATAATTAATCGTTAAATTAACTTGAATTCCACAAATCATAAACCGAGCATGGAGTTGTAGTCATGAAGAAGCTAACAATGATAATGTTTCTGTTTTTGTCAAATTGCTCCCTTGGTAATTATGACTATGACGCGAGTACTGCATGCTTGCATCAAACTGCCCTATTTCCCGGAGAGATACATAATTGGGGTGACTTAATCATGACTGCCAGGCAACAACCTCATCATGGTGTAAATATTTGTACAGGATAAGCTTTACCTAAAGCAACCAAGCACTCTTTTTGCTTTGATACGGAAAAAACAAAATTTATAGCTGATGCCCCAGGCAAGGTTGAAATCTAGCTATTACTTCTCAGAGGCTAAAATGTCCCGGTCATACTAAGAGAAACAGTAGGACCTGATGTGCTGCACTGATCTTCAATTTCTTCGAGGATACCGCTAGAAATACGGCCTACATAGCGCTGCCTTTCACGGCAAAATTCGCCATTGCTAACAATCCTTTGAGCATCTAAACGGAAGGTCATATTAGCAGGGCTTACCCACTCTACAAAAGCGCCCCAAAAAGGATCGCCCGCCCCATATTCAATGTCATCGATATCGTATCTGGTTCTATTCCCATCAAACAAATTACTCCAATTGACACCATAATTGAGGCTTAGGTTCGGTATATCATGTCTGAATCCAAGAGTATTACGACCCCTCCAACTAAATAGCATTCTCCGCTCAGTCCCCAGGAATGGATCCTTTATTTTAGAATCCTCCATTTCCTGCACGGCGGTAACTAGCAAATTAGGCATACCAATCATTCGCATGCGGATGCTTGCTTTCAGCTCTAATCCGTACTTTTCGCCATCACCTATATTTCCGTTAGCACTTTGTAACTGATTTTCATTTACAGTGACATCCAGACGTTCGATGCGATCATGCCAATCCTCAAAATAAAGCCTTCCACTCACAACCCCAATGTCATTGGGTAATCTGTATTCTGAATTAACTTCATAATTCCAGTACCACTCTTGACGTAAATTAGCATTGCCAGCCTGGAAATTTGAATCCTCATCTTGATCATCACTAACCGCTACGAAGTCACTGAAAGTAAGTTGCTCAACGACCTTCTCAATTGTTCCTCTCAGTTGGAGTTGTGGAGTTAAATCATACCTAAAATCTACTTTTGGCTTAACAAAGTTAAAATCTCGCTTCTTGGAAACATCTCCACTTTGTTTTATCTCCGAATACTCATAGAGAACTGAGGTTTCTAGAGACATCTGTGAATTAATAATCCAATTGTGAATAATAAAAGGTTCATAGCGCATCTCTTCAACTACGGAGTTGGCGTTACCCACCGACACTGGAATAAGCCCTCCCACAGAATCTGATGAAAGGCCAATGGCATTAGATAGACCTAGAGCTAGATTTGAATCAAGAATAGTTTGCGCCCTCTCGGCACCAATCTCGATATCCTGACTGTCGTAAATGTTAAATGTATAGGACCCTCGAACAATACGTTCCTTGGTATTACTCCAAGAATCGAGGTAGAGGTTTTTCTCTTTCGATGTTTCGCTAAAGAGATCGTATCGCTCTCTAGTCCTCGAATCGGTGAGTGAATTACTAATGAATAGAATTTTAAAGCGATCACCACGCTCTGTATTCCATTCATAATCCCCGCCTATTTCCCAGTTATCTTGAGTGGCCGGGCTTTCCTCTCTTTGAAACGCATCCTTATTGGGAATCACTTTAAGATCAGTAGTCTGTCTTACCACCTCCGTATTTCCACTAGCATCAAGCCAGAGAGCATTGAAGCGAACACTGCTGGCCGCATTAATTTCATAATCAAGATTTGAACTTAACATAAGAACAGAACCTTCCGTTTTGCTCTCTTCCAATATCCGGTCATTTAGAGAAAAATCACCGAGGACCGAATTCTCTTTACTTTTATTTTGAAAATAAGGTTCTACGGCTGTTGCACTCAACTGAAAATTAAGACCACCACTTTGGCCGCTATATGCAAAGGTGCCAGTGGGCTTTACAGTATTATCGTCAGTTTGATTCGCCGTAATTTCATATTGGAGGCTCGATTCACTAAGTTGATCAAAAAGAACTATATTGACAACCTGCCCGCTTCCACGGACATCTAATGCACCTGACGTACCGCGAATTATTTCTATGAAATCTACTTGATCTGCTGTTATGCGCGTCAGCTGACCTCCGGTACTATTATTTTTACCCGCGGTGCGCTTACCATTTATTAGAATTTCTGTTCCTCCGCTACCTCCACCAAATCCTCGACCACCATTCCCACCACCACGAGAACCTCCTGGGGGACCGCCGCGACCTCTAAATCCCCCGGATCCACCGCCTGAGCCCATTCCCCCAGTATCGAGGCCAGGTATACGATCCATCATGTCTTGCGCTGTAACAGGAGCCCATTCAGAAAAGTAAGTGGCAGAATATTTAACAGTGGAATCTTCGCCAACATTTTCTTGGCTATATAAAAAAGATGCAAAAATGAGGAGGAAAATGTTACCGCTAATCGAAAATACAAAACTTAGTCGACGCATTCTGAGAACTCTTAGTTACTTTGTTTGAGGCTTGGTTTCAGGTTTATCAAACCAATGGACAGTCTGATTTTGGGGCGGGATTATGTCATAGCTTAAAAAAACTAACTGTTACAAATTGTCTACTCCTCAATGAACACCTCAGATGCCTAACATGACTACATTCCTAACCCTCGGTGAGCGCTTGCAATGCACTCAATGCAATTCCACTTAAGCATTCGGTCCTACTGCAAACCTAACCATAAAGAATATATTCAACGCCTGTTTGTGCCAGACCTACTAAATCAATGTTAGTAGCATTAAGGTCATGATCAGCCACAGCTATTCCCAATTCAGTAGCAGTCATAGAGCCATTATCAAGCATGCCTCCATATTCATCTATGACAGATTGGGGAGCTGATGAACCGACAAGATTCTTATATAAAAGATCAACAACTGACGCACCACTCGGGTTAGAACCGAAAACAACATCAAGTCCCGCCTTCATCAATTCTTCGTAAGGCATACCATTGTCGAGAAGATTTAACCCCATTCCTATGTAAGTCTTATTTGTTGCTGATTCCTGACCTAGGAGAGCAGCTAATAACTTAACTGTATTCCCCGCATTACCATCAAGGTCTAGGGCAATGTATTTATCATTGAACTTAAGTCGTTCAATATTACTTAAAGTGTCAGTTACAATTATTCCATTTGGATTGAAATATTTTTCAATAGACGAAACACTTTCTTGGTGTGAAATTACATTCCAACTGTCACTGGTTCGAATTAAATGAAACTCAGAAAAATTTTGCGCATATGTTGCAAGATCAATTCCTCCACCACCATCTATAACGTCGCTTCCTCTCCCACCTCGCAGAATATTGTGTAATTCATTACCAGTCAGCACGTCGGCATAATTAGACCCAATTAAATTTTCTATTTCTGTTCCAAAATTTACTGTTATTTGTCCAGCTTCTGTTATCGAATCATACTTTTTGGTCAGCCCTTTGAAACCGTGATACCCGGGTTTTAGAAATATCGTAACTGACTCTGTTGAAGAGGAAGCATCGATAGTGTCATTGCCTGCTCCGTCCCAAATGAAATTCGGTTTAGTCTCATCAAATTTATAGGTGTCATTACCCGCTCTAGTCGTTGGACTAACCCCATAGAGATATTGAAGAGCAGCAATGTCTAAGGGGCTAAATTTAAAGTAGTACTCATTGGGTGTTTCATCGTAAGCCATCTGAGTCCAACGACCTATATTCTCCGCCGCACTCAGGTAAGGCGGTTCAGCCACTCCACCTGTTGCTCCAGGCGCGGAAAAGGGATGTTTTAATCCGAGCGCATGACCCAGCTCATGCATAAACACATGGGCGCTACGGTTTTGCTCCTCCACATCTTTGTAATTAGTATCTAGAATAATGTCGCTGGCTTTGAATTCAATCCTTGGTCCACGCGCTGAGCCGCCCACGCCCTCCTCAAGATCAGCAATCCAAACTGCTATGGTATTTATTTGGTCTGAATTTTCGACCTCAGTAAAATCAAGATTCAAGATACCAGCAACATAATCAAAAGCGCTGGCAACATTTGCCATGCTACTAACGTTCAACCGCTCAAAAGAAACACCATTCTTATCTGCATCCGTTCGATACGTTGGAAAGTTATCAGGAAAGGAGTAGTCGAAACTCTTATTGACTCCAAGTAAAGAGGAATAGCGAGCCGCAGAGTCATGTAAAAGAGCACTTATCCAATCAGGTAGCGCCTGAACCCCGTCAGCATAAGTAACGTTTTCAATAAAGGAAGGGATTTTTGCAAAATCGACATTAACTATCGCCGTATCATTGCCACCTGAATCCCAAAGGTAGAAGGTAGTGCTATTGATGATGTAGGTATCGTCACCGTCGCCACCAAACAATATATCGTAACCTGTTCCGCCATCTAGAGTATCGTTGCCATCATAGCCATATAATATGTCGTCACCACTGCCGCCATCCAAGATGTCATTAGAATCACCCCCATATAATTCGTCATCACCTGCATCGCCATATAACTTATTTTCGCCAGTCTCTTGGTATGCATCGAGATAATCATCACCGTCTCCACCCCTTAAGACATTATTGCCTCCTCCAACCCAAAGTTCGTCATCCCCGCGACCCCCGGTTAGCGTATCGTTGCCATCGTAGCCATATAATTTATCGTTACCAGCGCCACCATCCAAGATGTCATTAGAATCACCCCCAATTAATGTGTCATCACCTGCATCGCCGTATAACTTATTTTCCCCAGTCTCTAAGTATGTGCTGAGATAATCGTTTCCCTCTCCACCCCTTAAGACATTATTACCTCCTCCACCATATAATCTGTCATCACCAATTCCACCATCTAGTATATCGTTGCCAGATTTTCCTCCAATTAAATCATCACCATCGCCACCATATGCCGTGAGTGTCCCATTCGTGGTATAGAATTTTCGTGATCCAGAATCGTCCACATAAGCATTTATTTCATCATCGCCCTTTTTCCCATAGACAATATCAATGCCATCTCTCGGTTTGATTAGATCGTTACCCGATGTGCCGGTAAGGGTCTCAGAGTCTGATGTGCCGTTAATAATGTTTTTTGGATCAGGCATAAATTGTTCGTCTTACGTGGCTTTTAATGGAATCATGATGATTGACCATACTTTGTTTACAAAATTCTTACTATCTAGCTTATTTAACCCCACATGAAGTAATGTGGGTAGATATCCCGAGGGGTTTTTGGGCATTAGGGTTTCCGGACTAATTTAAAATCATGTTGAAATGACGGTCGATGAATTTGCTGAGAATTACTCAAATTTTAGGAGCAAAGAATCACCCATTGGCCGCGCTCCAGAAGGATTCTTTCTGACCAAGCCTCTGAGTGAGTTAGTAGATTTTTGGTCATTGAAGACAAACCCGAGCCGCGTAACTCAATAGCTCGCAGTTACGATTAGAGATGCCATATGAGAATAAGGTTATTGTGGCTTATTTATTTTGGCTTCGGTTAATAATTATAGTACCAACGCAGTTACTTAAAAGTAGCTTCAGGGATATTTTTATGATTGGTTCAAAAAAGAATAACAACACTTCTGAGATTAATCAGCCAGCTTCCTTAATCCGCTCGGCTTCATGCAAGCTTGCACTAACACTGCTTATTGCATTGAGTGCGGCATGCACACCGGAACAGCAAGCCACCGAAATTGTTCCGAGCTTTTCCACCACCAGCTACGCGTCTCAGAATCGACCGGATGTTAGAGGAATGCAGGGTGCTGTGTCATCGGATCACCCTTTAGCGACGCAAGCCGGTCTACGAATTTTGCATGAGGGCGGCAATGCGACAGACGCGATCATAGCCATGGCTGGAGTATTAGCGGTAGTCAGACCCCATATGAATGGCATTGGTGGTGATGCCTTCGGTATTTTTTATGACGGCGAAACAAAAGAAGTTACAGCACTTAATGCAAGTGGCAGAGCAGGTGAACTTGCGACGCCAGAATTTTTCCAAGCAGCAAAGGTAATTCGAATCCCTGGATCTGGAGCTCTTTCAGTTTCTATTCCCGGTGCCGTCGCCGGTTGGGTGGATGCTCATGCACGCTACGGCACCAAGGACTTTCAATCCCTACTAGAGCCAGCAGTCAATTACGCAAGAAACGGATTTCCAGTATCGACTCGGCTGGCAATGGATTTCGAAGAACAAGGTGGCAATCTCAACCAGCCAGGGAAAAACCTCTATCTGCCAGGCGGGTCTCCACCGGAGGTTGGCTCACTGCTTATCAATGAAGCATTGGCAGACTCCCTGGAAACGGTTGCACGTGAAGGCAAGGCCGGCTACTACAATGGCCCTATTGGCGAACAGCTCGCTGCCTTTATTACAGAGCAAGGAGGCCACTTGCGAGCAAATGATTTTGCAAATCACACCTCCAGCTGGGTAGAGCCGCTGCGAGGGAACTATCTCGATTACACTTTCTTGGTAATGCCACCTAACACCCAAGGCGTGACACAGCTTGCGCTGATGGAAATGTCCAAGCATCACCCACTTAAATTGCTAGGGCATAACAGTGCCGATTATTTACACACCTTAATCGAGCTAAAGAAAATCGCCTTCGCCGACCGAGACAGGTGGGTTGCCGATCCTGAACATACCGATGTGCCCGTTTCACAACTACTCGATACAAACTACCTGCGAGAACGTTCCAGTCTGGTTAATTCTAATCAGGCAATGGAATCAGTTGAACCAGGATTCAATAATTTAGATTTCTCCAACACTGACAAAGACAGAGACGATAACGGTGATACTGTTTATCTGACTGCGGTAGACCAGTGGGGAAACGCGGTAAGTTGGATTCAAAGTAATTTCGCCGGATTCGGTTCCGGTCTACTGGAAAGTCAGACTGGAATTCTGTTACACAATCGTGGTGCGTTGTTCTCACTTGATTCCGGACACCCCAATGAAGTGGCACCAGGCAAGCGTCCGTATAACACTCTTTCACCACTCATGGCGCTCTACCCGGATGGCGGTTTCGCATTGACCATGGGTACGCCCGGCGGTGACAGTCAAACCCAGTCGTTGTTGCAAATCGCGCACAACATGATGATTTTCGGAATGACACCACAGCAAGCTATCGAAGCGCCCCGATTTCGATCATCCCGTGGTTTTTCAGTTGCTATCGAAGATCGCATGAAACCTGAAGTTCTATCCAGACTCGAGTCATTGGGCCACAGTCTGCTAGTAATTCCGGGCTGGACCGCCACATTCGGCGGAGCACAAATGATCTTCTATGACCCGGAGACAGAAGTCCTCACTGCAGCCGCCGATCCCAGAAGAGAGGCCTATTCGCTGGCTTACTAAAATTCTAGTTAAAACAAAACTGTATTATTGCTCTGACCCCAGCCTGTAAGCGACTAAGCCCCCAGGAAAATCTGTGCGCGTGCTGCCGATCTGCACGACGATATACTGCTTGCCCTGATGCATGTAGGTCATCATGCCATACTGAGCCGGCGCAGGCAGAGCTACGCTGCCGACAATCTCTCCGGTAAATTTGTCTCTCGCATTTAACGTCAATGGCGCGTCGGGCAGTAATTGTGCCATGCCGTCGCTCATTGCGCGGGTCTGCACGAGAAGATCATCCACGACCATCTGTATGGACCATCCAACGCCTCCAGTTTCGGGCACAACGACACCTTCTAGGAGTCTATGGTTTTTAATCGAATCGGGAGTAGGACCAACTGCCATCGACCAGGCCTTATCGCCACTGTTCATTTGATACGCAGTCAGCCGATTGTCCATAGCCTTAAATATTCGCAGTCCTTCTATAGTCGGAAGGCCACCACCAGCTCGGCCGGGCAGATAAGCCGCTACTGTCTTCCCCGTAGTCGGCGTGCTGTTCGGTGTCGCACCACCTTCGCCCGGCACCGGGTAATTTGGGTTGTCTCTATCAACACCGTTGGTCGCCCGCAGGAATCTTGGCGCGAAGCAATTACGCGAGTGCGCTGCAAACATTAAACCAGTGCTTGGATCACCAACAGGTTGGTGAGAAATATTAACACCGCCAATGCAGCCGATGTTATTGATGTAGTCATTCTCATGCTCTTCCGGCAGAGGTGGTACATACAGACCGCCAACACGATAACCGTTTAGAATTACCATCGCCTGTTCTTTTAACTCTGGCGTATAGTCAATGACGAAGTCTTCGGTCAAACCATCGGTGACGATTGGGTCAAGTGGTTCCGGCCTGGTGGGAAAGGGTTGGGTCGGCGCCGTATAATTTCCGGGGACCTGTGTCTGAAAAACCTCGCGATCTTCAATCGGCCATATAGGCTCGCCAGTCTCGCGATTGAATGCGAACACTAAGCCCTGCTTCGTATTCTGAATCAGCGCGGGCAGAATCTGCCCATCCACAGTCAAGTCCATCAACATAGGTGGTGTCGGTAGGTCGTAGTTCCACTGGTCGCTGCGATGTATCTGATAGTGCCAACGACGCTCACCAGTTTGCACATCCAGCGCCAGCACACTGCCGCCAAATAAGTTATAGCCTGGACGATGACCTGCATAAAACTGTACCGTCGATGCATTGGTCACCATGTAAACAAGACCCAGTTCAGGGTCGGCCGAGGCTGGTGCCCAAGTTGAGATATCACCCGACCACTGCCAGGCGTCATTTTCCCAAGTCTCGTGCCCTATCTCGCCCGGCCTTGGAATGGAGTGGAACTTCCAGAGGAATTCTCCCGTTGCCGCATCGAAGCCCATGATGTCTCCCGGCACATTCTCAATGCGAGTCTGGCCGTAGCCAGGCTGATGTCCAACTAAGACGACGACAACACCGTTAACCACAATTGGCGGAGAAGAGGCCGTAACCATACCCAGTTCGCGGGGTATGCCGTAGTCTGGATCGTAGCTCCCTCCGGCAACAACATAGTCCTGCCATGGCCCCCAGTCTTCTACCAACTTCGGTATGAGATCAATGGCTCCGGTGTGACCGAAGCCTTCGAGTGGCACTGGTTCTCCCCAGTTCTCCAAAGGTCTGCCGGTCTTGGCATCGAGTGCCCAGAGGAAAAAGCCTGGCGTCGTGACAAAGACAACTCCCCTGCCGTTTACCTCAGCATGGGCAACACCTTTACCGTAAGCCTGCCGCGGCGAGCGCTGGTGACGAATCGTGGAGGGCTCGCGGAAAGTCCACAAGTTCTCACCTGTAGCTGGGTCCATCGCTATTACTTGTCGACGCGGGGTCGCTACGGTATACAACATCCCATCCACATAGGTCGGAGTGGAGCGCGAGAAGTAATCCAGATTCGGACCAAAATTATCGCTGCGCCAGATCCAAGCCTGCTCAAGCTCGGAGAAGTTCGAGGCATTGATCTGGTTCAGCGGCGAATATCGTGTGTTGCCTGAATCGCCGCCAAGGTATCGCCATTCCCCATTCTCCGTACCTTTGAGGCCCTGCGCCATTGCTTGGCCGGGAAAAAGTAAAGTGATTGAGAAAAAGAAGAACCCGAAGATTCTCAGAGATTTGAACGAAGAATACATAAGCTTTAATTCCATGATGGATACTCTCTAGAATAGTAAAGGGATCAGACTAAAAATACAGTAGTTTTACTCTGACCCCTTTTTTCTGTCGCTAAGCCCGTTTATTCTTAGCATCAGATCAAACACCTAAACTTGAGGCAAGCAACAATGACAAGCAAATGGCACAAGACCGTAATAGCAATTTTCTTCCTGATATCATCGGTAACCGCACTGGCACAGGATGACGAATCCAGCCTGATGACCTACGACCTGGCCACTAGGGCCATGAATGCCGCGGAAACCTATGCTCGCAACCAGGAGTGGAATGTGACTATCCTGATCACCGACCAGAACAATAACCCGGTGATGTTGCGACGCATTGATGGTGCGGGCGCCCGCACTTTTGACTTTGCTACAGCCAAAGCGTTGGTAGTAAACGCAACTGGCCTCACCTCTGGTGAGTATGGAAGTCGAGTCCAAGCCGGTGATATCAAAGAGATCGAAGGCGGTGTCACCTTTGCCGGAGGCGTACCTGTCTATGTAAACGGCCAGCGCATCGGCGCAATTGCAACCAGTGGTGTGAGAGCTTTGCAGGACGAAGAAGCTTCCATTGCGGGGGCTGAAGCCATAGGCAGCGCATCGAATTAGAAAATAGAAGCAGATTTACTTAGGAGTCTACATCCAAGTATATCTATTCCTGTTTCTAAAGCTGCCCTTGCAGAAGCTCCAGAATCTCTGCGCGGTTGTTGGACGCCTGGTTAGTTAAAATTACGAATGGGTACAGACCATCGGGCCCACGGATGTAGCCGGCGAAGTTGTAGACGCCGGTCAAGGTACCACTCTTGCGCAGCACTCCGTCCACCTCGGGCAGCAGGTCAGCATAGGGTTTAAAGATTTCGAGAATGCGCATCATCCCGGCGGCACTGCTGCGCTGGGTACGGGACAGACCCGAGCCCTCCAGCATAAGCAGGGACTGTGGGTTGCGTCCGAAACTATCTCCATACAAGATAGCGAGCTGCTGCTGTAGAGCAGCACGAGCTACCTCGGTCGTAGCAGGATAACCACTGCCTTGCACTCCCAGTGTTAGAAAAAGTTGATTGGCAATAAAATTGTTAGAGTAGCGCAGCAAGCCAACCAAGTTGTCGCCCAACGAGCGGAAACTTCGATGCCGATAAAAAAGTGTCCACTCATCCGTCACAGTATTACGATTAAATCTGGCATCGGATACTGTGATACCTGACTCTTCAAGAAAGAGCCGAAACAGTTGCTGAGCCTGGCGCAGGCCAGAACGGGGGTCATCACCCAGATTGATGCGTTGCGCCTCTCCGGGAGAAAGCTGTGAGCCTAGCTCGCGCGCAAGGCCTGTCAAGGGAGTCTGCGGCTCTCCCGTGATAAGCGTACCGTCCGTGGTCCAATCCAGATTCACCGTGTTGAAATTCACAGCCAGAGCACTATTTCGGGCACCAAAGGGCTGACTAGTGCCTCTCTCAATAGGTAGATCGGGGTCCGATTCGAACGCAGAATCATCCATGACCAGGCGGCGGATCTGTTGCAGCCCACGCTGGGCTAAGGCATCAGCAATACGAGCAATCTCCTCGGATACTAGGAACGGATCGCCCAGACCCCGGATCAACAGGTCGCCACTGTCATTGCGATAAAAGTGGGTTTCGAAGCGAAAGTCTTCGCCGAGCGTGGTCAATGCCACCTGCGCTAGCGGGATCTTAATGAGAGAAGCAGGGACCAGCGCGCGATCCGGATTAAGGCTTACTAATACCTCATTATTCGGGGAGCGCATCATCACACTGCCATCACCAGCCAAGGCAGCCAGACGTTCTTGCGCCGCAGCCGGAAAAGCTAGTCCGCAGCCGACCAGCAACAGGAAAAGCATGAACGTGTACAGAGTGCAGAAAGTGGGTTTCAACTTATTTCATTGGCCGGTTAACTCAAAAGACCAGAGTAGTTTGATCACCAAGTTTTGGCAATACTGAAGCGCGCTGAACACCAAAGCAGATGAAGAGTCTATCTCTGCCTTTATGTTAACGCGACAACATTCAGTAAAATAACTCTGTCCCTTTCTGCCCAAACTGCTGTATTTTTGCTCTGACATATTTTTTTATTTCACTGTTAGGTTAATCTTCAGGAGTGCCTGTTTTGCACTATATTATTATGAGAAAAATTGCACTGTTTCTGTTCATTTGCATTATCCCAATGGCTCAGTCGCAAGAAGATACCCCGGCTGCCTATCCCCGTGATGGGGCTACCAAAATGCTGGAGAACGAGCACGTCATTGTCTGGGATATTAGCTGGTTGAAACAGAACTACCCCATCCACCGTCATCGTTATGACCATACTGGTGTGTACTACAGCCCAGGTGACAGGATAATCAGCTCGAATGAAGGTGAGGTCCGCGAGGTCCGCACCGACGCATGGAACATTTCATTTCAACTTGCAGGCGTGACTCACACTGAGTCCGGTATTAGCGATGAGCCACTTCGTGCCATTTTTGTTCAAATCAAACGTCCGCTTACTGATGCAATAGGACTTAATTCATCGTTGCCGCAATTCCCAAACGATGCTCCGTTGGATCGCCGCTCAAACGAACGAGTTAGAGTATGGGAATACCCTGAGGGCTTCTCCAGTATTGATGGCTCTGAGCATTACCATGGCCATGATGCAGTACTGGTCTGGTTCGATACAGACACGCAAGCTAATGTGCATTTTATCTCGAGAGGTACGGTTCATAGTAAAGACTTCCCAACTGCAGCAGTAAGGGTGTTTATCTTCGAGATCCTTTAACCAAATAAAGTAGGCAATAAAGAATATTAAAGGGGTCAGAGCAAAATACAGCACAATGATTTATTTACTCATTGCTCACACAACTGGACAATCTCTCGCCTCCAAGCTACTTTTTATTCTTCCTTTACAGAGCAGGGAGAATTGAGATGATGCGAGTGTTGAAAGTTGGCTTACTGAGTGTCGGAGCCCTCATAGTGATATCACTACTGACGCTTCGCGTAACTGGTCTAGAGCCCCGATATATCGACCCTAGGAGTGAAGCATTTGTCGAGAGCGGCCGCACTGCTGGCCCGGGATTTTGGCTCACCGGAGAAGTCGTGCGTGAAGCAATGACGAATTGGGATTGGGTCAACGATGTTAACGACCCGGTCCGTGGAAACTCGATAATGCTCGAGACCCGCACCTGGTATGGGATCCCACACTCGGTCACGGTCAACCTTGTCCCCCGCGGTGGCAAACTCTACCTGAGTGGAAGCGAACAAGGTTCCAGACTGCAAGAGGAGTTCCCTAACTCTAAAGCTTGGTGGGCCAACATCGAACGCGATCCGCGTATACGTATGAAAGTCGACGGAAAGATTTACGAAATGACAGTCTCATTGGTAGCCGATAGAGCTGAAGTTTTCCAAATACTTGGAAGGGATCCCGTCACCAAAGTAATTGATGCTAGTGGGGAGGAACAGATCACGGGGGTGAGGCACTACTGGCGCGCGCACCAGCGGAACATCCCAGAATATAATTAATGATCTGCCCTTTTTGAGAAAGAAAAGGGGCAGGTTTATTTTCCCTCAGCGCGATGTCGGAAAATGATTCTGCTTCTATTTAATAACCAACTTCTGTGCCCGTGAATTTGAAGTCTCTGCCACATACAACACATCTTCAGACGGGCAGGCAAGACCATGGGCGCCGGAAAACTCTCCTGGATTTCGGCCCGAATTTCCAATAACTCCCAGCACCTCTCCCTGTAAGGTCGCTTTGACAATACGTCCAGGGAACGTGGTTTCCCCAACGAAGATCACATCGCTGCCCGGTGGGATGCACAATGCATTAGGGGCGCCGTTGGCGCTAATCTCAGTCAAGTCAGTCGGTGTTGGTCCGTTAACTGCCATCGAACCTGGACGAACCGGCGTGGCTACTTGGAATTCACGCAAGTAGACGCCATCGGTGTCGAACACTTGAATGCGGGCATTGGATCGGTCCCCCACATAAACATTGTCATCCTTGTCGATGGCGATGCTATGGGGGAGTCGAAACTGTCCGGGGCCGCTGCCGGGCTCTCCCCAGGATTTTACCCAATCACCATTGTAGTCATACTTGGCAACGCGAGAATTGATATAGCCATCAGTGATATAAATATTGCCTGCGGAATCAATACCCACATCCGTTGGCTCGCGAAAGCGGCCGTCCTGGGGAGGCAGGGGTGTGTCCAGATGCTCGAAAGGGCGAGCGGCTTCGGATATTGATTCTGTTTTTCTACCGAACACCCATACTACTTTGCCGTCGGGGTCCATACGCACCACCATGTTGGACCCTTTATCCACAGTCCAAATGTTGTCGTTGCTGTCAATTCGCAGCCCGTGCGCAAACGACCAGGCGTATAAGCCTCGGCCGAGCTCTCGCTGGTAGCGGCCGTTGGCATCGAATTCAAAAAGCTGAGCGGCATGCATGCCATAAGCCGGACCGCCTCCAGAAGGATTAGACCGATGGAAGACGAAGACGTGCCCCTGTGAATTCACGGCAACGGCGGAGACTTCACCAAAATTCATGCCCTGGGGTAAGCGAAAAAAGTCGGGGACAGATTCAATCGCAATCTGCGGGGCGTATTGAGCGAACGCGCAAGGTGCCGCAAGCAAGAAACAGGTTATAGTGGTGAGTAGTCTTCTCATCGGAGTCTTCCTTAATTTCAGAGCGAGCTGGTTGCTATGTATTAACTACACAAAACATGGGAACAGTTTCTCCATTTGAAGAAAGTAGTTCGTAGCTGCTATGGGCAATCAAAACATTCGTGAAAATCTCGAAAGCTGTAAACATGTCCAGCACCAATCTTTTTTCCAATCATCGCACACAAAACAAATAAAACTAACATTGGACATTTCACCTTCTGGCGAATAGATTCCTAGACTGTATCGAATTTTGGAGTATTCATGATGTCTCGTAGACGCGCAACGACGAGCCTGCTGCTCATCAACATCATCTTGGCTTTTTCTCAAACAACCATGGCTCAGTCTAATAGCCGCTTATCTGAATTAAGCTCAGTTACAGATGCTCAACTAGCCAATCCCCCTGCTGAAGATTGGCTAATTTGGCGCAGAACCTATAATGCCCAGGGTTTCAGCCCACTTGAGGAAATCAATAGAAGCAATGTTAATCAACTAAAGGAAGCATGGCGCACAGAACTAATGGAAGGTCCAAACATGGCGACACCACTGGTTCGCAATGGAGTAATGTTCCTCGCCAGCACTCAGGACACTGTTATAGCGCTGGACGCGACCAGCGGGGAAGAGTTATGGACTTATGAGCATCGCCCCACTGCATTTCCCAGCTCGAAGATGGGCATTGCTTTACATGGCGATAAGGTAATTGTCCCTACTCAAAATATGCATGTGGTCGCCCTTGAAGCACGCACTGGTGAATTGCTTTGGGATCACGAGATCGAAACCACTTTAGCTGGAGCGGTACCCTATTCCCTCCGAGGCGCTCCCCTAGTTGCCAGTGGCATGGTCTTGCAAGGTGTAACTGCAACAATGATACCTGAAGGGGGTTTTATTGTTGGGCTCGACTTGGACACCGGCGACGAGGTGTGGCGATTCCATACAGTAGCCAGGCCTGATGAGCCAGGCGGAAATACCTGGAACAATCTTGCCTTGGAGGATCGCAGCGGCGGATCAGTTTGGGTGCCGGCCAGCTATGATCCGGAACTAGATTTAGCCTACTACGGCACGGCGCCAACATACGATACTGCCCCTCTTCTGCATTCACTGAATGAGGAAGGTGTTAGTAATGATGCCTTATATACCAATGCCACTATTGCGCTGCGTCCGAAAACTGGCGAACTGGTTTGGTATTTTCAGCATATGCCGAATGATCAGTGGGATCTGGACTGGGTTTTTGAACGGCAGATAGTCGAGTTAGAAGTTGATGGGGCTATGCGCAAGGTGATTGTAACTGCCGGAAAGATGGCGCTTTATGACACTCTGGATGCTGAAACTGGTAAATACTTGAGTTCATTTGATGTAGGTATTCAGAACATTGTTACTGCTATTGATCCTGACACAGGGGACAAAACAATTAACCCTAAAGCAATTCCTAATGCGGAAGATGCGAATCTTTTGTGTCCGATGGCAAATGCCGGACGTAACTGGCCTTCTGCTTCCATCAATCCAAACACTAATATGTTATACCTGCCCCTTACTGAGCTTTGTATGATGTTTGGGCCTACTAGTGATACTCGCAGCTTGTTGTCTACTGGCGTTTCAATTGTGACTCAACCAATGCCAAACAGTGATGGTAAGTTTGGCCGTGTACAGGCAATTGATTTGCAAACCGGCGAAATGGCCTGGACCTTTCGTGAAGTAGTACCGCCAGTATCCGCTACCTTATCGACTGGCGGTGGATTGGTTTTCGTCGGCACGTTGGATAATAGATTTGTGGCCTTTGATGAAACCAATGGCGACATACTCTGGGAAAACGACCTTGGCGATATTCCCAATTCCTTTCCGATTAGTTATGCAGTGGATGGGAAGCAATATGTGGCTGTGGTTGTAGGCCAACCTAGCCCATTCCACGCAGTTACTTTCTTGGGTATGCTGAATGAATACCTTGGTGATAGCAGTCCGTTACTTGGACACACACGCAGTGGCCCAGCTATCGTTGTTTATGCTCTGGATGACTAAGCACTGAGCAAGTTGTAAAAGTATAAAGAGGAATAGAGTGTGTTGCTGGCAATAACGGCAACTTCTATTCGATGAATTATTCTGCTCCTTTTTTTACTTCCTTCCTGTAGTTACTCTCAGCTACTCTTAGATTCTAATAATTAGTCTTAATCTTTTTAATCAATCTTAACGAATGTAAACCGAGTGAAAACCATGGTTCATCAAACGCAGTTAGATCCCTTGCAGGTGGCCGATTGGGACAGTTCCTTGTCATCAATTATCGATGAGATGAATGGCGAGCCGCTAAATGTGCACAAGCTAATGGCGAATAACCCAGCCTTGCTGAAAGCCTGGTGGAATTTTCGCAATTATTCGATAACGGGTGGAGCACTGGGAACACGGTTAGGTGAGTTAGTGATTTTGCGTGTGGCGGTGCATATGCGAGCTTGGTATGAATGGGCGTCTCATGTAGAGCGATCAATTGCCCGCGGCCTCAGTATGGACGAAATCGAACGGGTTAGGAAAGTTGCTCCTCAGGGTGTTTTCCAAGAGAGTTGGGAGGAGAGTGAAGCCTTGTTGCTTGCTGCAGTGGATGAATTAATTGCCAGTCAAAGGTTATCACCAGTCTCGTTACAAAAACTGAAAATGCATTATGATAATCAGCAACTGATAGACCTTATGGCGATACACGGTATGTATATTATTCTGGGCTGTATGATTAATACTTGGGGACTTGAGCTGGATACCAGTGTACAGGCGAAGCTGCCGGCAATGGTAAACCAACAACAATTTGAAGCTGAGTTGTTTTAGATATGTAACTTTAAATTATGTGAATATTAGTTGAGCAAGGAAAGGGAACAAATAATCCATGACCGGATATCAATCGATTTTTAAAGACAACCTTTTTGCTGGGCAGAATATCGTTGTCACAGGTGGCGGCAGCGGCATTGGTCGTTGTATCGCTCATGAGCTGGCCGCACTGGGTGCAATGGTTATTGTCACTGGACGTAAGCAAGAAAAACTCGATGCTGTTGCTGCTGAAATCATTCAAGATGGAGGTCGCGCACAAACACAGACCTTCGATATTCGAGACGAGGACGTTGTTAGAGCCAATGTTGCTGAAATTCTGTCTCGAGTTGGAGTAATTAACGGTTTAGTTAACAACGCTGGCGGACAATTCGCCGCGCCCTTAAAAGACATCTCACAAAAGGGTTGGGAAACCGTCTTGCGCACTAACCTTACCGGTGGCTTCTTAATGTGCCGTGAGGTATTGAATCAATCCATGAGTGAAAGCGGAGGCGCCATTGTAAATATGGTGGCAGATTTTTGGAATGCCATGCCTCGTCTGGGGCACTCCGGCGCCGCACGTGCCGGTATGGATAATTTCACTAAAACTGCGGCAATGGAATGGGTTCACTTTGGAGTGCGCGTTAACGCTGTGGCACCGGGCTTGATAGCCACCAGTGGCCTTGAAACCTACGATGAAGAACATAAAGAAACCATTCGTAGCAGAGCGCAAAAAATTCCGGTGCGGCGCCTGGGGACGGAATCAGAAATCTCGGCAATAATTTTATTTCTACTCTCACCGGCGGCCAATTTCATCACCGGAGAAACTGTACGCGTTGATGGCGGTGCGCCGAACATGACGATAAATTATGATGTTCCAGACCATCCAGAAATCGAGCAGTTTGATGGCTTTCATCGCTCCGTTAAACCGGATTTGTCTCGTAAATAAGCACGCTCAGCGCACGGGATAGCTATCATGCAGACAGTACTAAAATCGGGGATAACAATTTGGGGCGCAGGGACGGCTCGCACTATGCGACCTGTTTGGGTTGCCGAAGAGCTGGGTCTGAGCTACCGGCTCGCGGCGATTGGCCCGAGAACCGGTGAAACAAAAACTCCGCAATACACACAGCTAAACCCTAAGCAGAAAATCCCCTTCTATACCGACGAATATATTCAGCTATCTGAAAGCGTGGCTATTTGTCGTTATCTTATTAATCGCCATGGGAGCGAGTCTACATTGCTGCCATCGAACTCCATTGAACAACAGGCAAAGGAAGACGAATGGGTTAGCTTTATTTATGGCGAATTGGATGAAACAAGTCTCTATGTTATTCGCCGACACGAAGCGCTCGCTCATATTTATGGCGAAGCACCGAATGCGATTAGCGCGGCTAAGGAGTATGTACTAAGGCAGCTTACGGTGGTGGAGCAATTCCTTCAGAGTAAAGAGTTTCTTTTAGAAGAGCGCTTTTCTTTGGCAGATGTGTTTCTCACTACTTGCCTGGACTGGGTGCATGTCTATGGCATTACAATGCCCTCCTCCTTGCAGGATTATCGAACAAGCATCAACCAGAGACCGGCATACCTAAAAGCCCGCGCGATTAATTACGACGCCAATTGAACCTCAAACAATAGTTAAGACAAAAGCTAGAAGGAATCCTTATGGGACCATTAGCAGGAATAAAAGTCGTAGACCTCACCAGCATGGTTTCAGGCCCTGTTGCTGCAATGATATTAGGTGACCAGGGCGCTGACGTAATTAAAGTAGAACCAATACATGGCGAGCAGATGCGCAATCTAAGCGAGCCTCATAATGGCGTTGGCGGATCGTTTTATTCATGCAATCGAAATAAAAAATCTCTAGCTTTAGATCTTAAGAGTGAACAAGGCAAAGAAATTCTATGGCAGCTTATTCGCACAGCAGATGTGTTAATACAAAACTTCCGGCCCGGCGCTATGAAGCGAATGGGTTTTTCTGATGATCAAATCCAAGAAGAAAACCCAAAGCTTATTTATGTTTCGATAAGTGGCTTTGGTGAAAACGGGCCCTATGCTCATCAACGAGTGTATGACCCTATTATTCAGGCTCTGTCAGGAGCGACTGATATCCAAGCCAATCGTGATACTGGAGAGCCCGCGATGTTTCGCATTATTCTCGCAGACAAAGTGTCTGCGCTAACTGCAGCACAAGCGATATCAAGCGCACTTTTTCATCGTGAACGAAATAATGAAGGCCAGCACATAAAGCTTTCCATGTTAGACGCTACCATTGCCTTCTTCTGGCCCGAAGGAATGAAGGACCTCACCTATGCAGAAAAAGAAAGCGACCCCTCCAAATCTCAGACTTCAATCAACCTGATCTATGAGACAAAGGATGGCTATATTACCGCTGGAGTTATATCAGATAAGGAATGGGTAGGACTCTGTAAGGCATTCAACCGCGATGACCTGATTACCGATGACCGATTCGCCACCTCGATGGCACGTCGACAACACACGAAGGAGCGCAGAGAGGTAACCAGTAGCGAGATTGCCAAATGGACCACCGCAGAAATCCTTGAACGGCTGGATACTAACGATGTTCCCAGTGCGCCATTACTAACTAGGATAGGGTTACTCCAACATGAACAAATTCTGGCAAGCAATACGATCTCTAGAGATATCATTGAAGGGTTTGGCGAAGTAAGGCAAGCGATGCCGGCAGCGAAATTTCAAGTAACTAAAAGCTCTTTACGGTTGCCTGCGCCAAAACTAGGTCAGCATAGTCTGGAGGTACTTCAGTCTCTTGGCTTTGATGAGGCTCAGTGCGAGAACCTTATAAATGAAAAAGTGGTGGTGCAGAACTAGCTGATTCATTTTCCTGTAAATTGGCTGTTGATTTGCTACTGATTTAAACGAAAGAAAATTTATAACAGAAAACTTAAGCTTAGCGTTTTTCTCACAGTTTATGGCGTACAGAAATTTTATGCGGCATAACGAAGTCTGTAATGGCACATTTATTGTTGAAATAACATACTGGTACACCAGAATTGCACATCGATATTTAAAATCGTACACCGAGTTACTTATAGTTACTAAAGAGAAAAAAGGGATAAAGAGGACTAATCATGAATAGTAAATTTCTAAAAATCATTTTTATTACCGCAGCGATATTTTCCGTCAGTCTTGCGACTGCTGCAGATAATTTGCTAGTTGTAAAACCTGAAGATGTTGGCTTCTCATCTGAACAACTAAATAAACTTGAAAGCTACTTTGCCAGCAGGGTCGAGAAAGGCGAGATCGCCGGCATAGTCACGCTAGTGGCTCGCAAAGGAAAGATTGCCCATTTCAGCGCAGTGGGCTACCAGGATGCGGAACAAAAAATCCCCATGGAGTTAGACACGCTGTTTCGCATCTATTCCATGACCAAACCAATCGCCTCAACCGCCTTGATGATGTTGTATCAGGATGGTTTGTTCCAGATGAGCGATCCTCTTTCTAAATTTATTCCAGAGTTTGAAAATCTAAGGGTATTGCGGGATCCAAATGGACCATTGGATGAAACTGTTGCCTTAAACCGCCAACCTACAATACAAGACATTTTGCGCCACACGGCAGGATTCTCCCACGGTTTGGGTAACAGCGATTACGACAAAGCCTTTGTTGAGCTAGGAATATTCGACACAGAGACTTCACTAGAAGAAATGATGACTGCCCTGTCAAACCTCCCATTGATGAATCAACCGGGCTCACAATGGCGTTACAGCATAGGGCCTGATGTTGCCCTCCGATTAGTGGAAATCATTTCTGGCATGCCTGCCGACAAGTACCTGGAAGAACAAATTTTTTCTCGACTGGAAATGAGTGACACCGGCTACGTAGTGAACTCAGACAATGCCCATCGCTTGTCCCCTATTCATTGGAAAAAAGACGGCGAGTTTGTACCCATCGACGAAGACCACGGCCAACCTCCGGGTGGCGTACTCTCGCAGCCTTGGTCTGTTAACAGCTATACCTTTGATCACGAATTCAAAGGCGGCAGTCTTGGTTTGGTGTCTACCACCGGAGACTATTTTCGCTTTGCTCAGGCCATGCTTAACGGCGGTGAGTTAAATGGCGAACGCATAATTGGTCCAAAGACGGTTGAATTCATGAGCAGAGACCATTTGAGTGAACAGCAAGGAAGCACATTCCTTCCCGGCCATGGTTTTGGTTTAGGCTTTGCGACTGTTAAAGATCCTGCCGATGCCGGCTACCCCACATCAGAGGGTACTTTCTACTGGGCTGGCGCAGCCGCAACTAATTTCTGGATTGATCCAGTTGAAGAGATAGTAGTGGTGTCAATGACCCAGCATATGGGAGTTCGAGAGACCGGAGCTCTACGGGGAGAATTGAGCGCTATTGTTTATGGGGCCTTAATCGAATAGTACGTTGCGAGTTAGGGAAAATCGCACGTCACAAAACAGTCCTGTTAACAGATCCTTGCTGTTTGTTTGTTTGTTTGTTTGTTTGTTTGTTTATTGAGAGAGAGCTGGTACGACCGCTGCGTTTTACCGTTGCTGCCGTTGTTAGTAATGCAATGAGAATTAGAGCAACTTTAATAATGATCCTCTTGTCTTGCGAATAGTCAAATTCTAAAGATTATTGCCGTCTGGCTTTTATAAAACCCAGTCGCGAGTAAATCAAGACTCGACGTGGAACAGTTTATTGTAAATTGACCAAGATCCGTCAGCCTTGAGAAAGGAAAGCGTGTCGAGAAAGGTCATGCCAAGATAATCATCGCGCACTCTAGCTACAGCCGTGTTACCGGCAATTTCAAGCGAAAGTACATCAAGTACTTCTGGTACTCCATTTTGCTTTGGCGAAGGTTGCTGCGCTTCGACAAAATCTGCAAAGTCCCCCACCGTCATTTCGTAAAAGGCATCTGGCAAATATCCTGTTATCCGAGCATTTGGGTGGAAGGCCTGCCGAGCTTTATTAGGATCGGACTCATTCATGCACTCGAAGTACGTTTTTATGACGCTCTGAATTTGATCTTGATCCGACATGTTTGACTCCTACTATTTGAAATTTGATCTAATCTTCCGAACCATTCTGTTCACGATGTTCTCTTTCTCGTACCCGAGCGCCCGCGAGCGTGCCAGCCATGGCATGATTACCTTCGTGACAGGCGTACTCATAGTTAGCTTGGTCTGAATTCGGCCAAACCATTTCGCCGCTATAGGAATCCGTATAATCAGCGTCTGCTACTTCAAAGCTGTACACCAATCCACCGCCATTGTTTGGCCTGAAACGCTCAACTACTTTACGATCAGCCGGTTGATAGGGCTGATCCATGAAATTAATTGTTTCTACTACAAGAGTGTCACCTTCCCACCAGCCGATTGAATCACCATCATAGGTGGCGAGGGTAGCTGGCATGTGCTCTTTGTCATCGATGCGAATTA